>Ga0310690_10000618_pt1 | contig 73088 bp, 56 predicted proteins | sample AusTroGonzalo_MG_2_FD_207661 | JGI IMG/M metagenome (GOLD analysis project Ga0310690, IMG submission 207661) | Bovine rumen microbial communities from tropical cattle in Woodstock, Queensland, Australia - Gonzalo_04 (v2) (version 2) | ecosystem: Host-associated > Mammals > Digestive system >...
ACCTCTGGTATTCCAGTTGTCTCTATAGAGGCAGCGCTGGGTAGCTACGTCGGGAAAGGATAAGCGCTGAAAGCATCTAAGCGCCAAGCCCCCTTGAAGATGAGATGTCCCTGGATCTTCGATCCCTGAAGACCACTTGAAGACCACAAGTTCGATAGGATGCACGTGTAAGGGCAGCAATGCCTTCAGCTTAGCATTACTAACCGGTCGTGAGGCTTGACCACCTTTTTTTCCTTCCAATGTCTGCCAGGACATTGAAACGAAAAAAACAACAAGCTGCGTTTTCAATACAAAATCGCAATTTCCAACATTTACTATTTGCTTGTCGTTCCGACAACCTTACCCCGCATAAACCTGACATCTTTAATCCTTTTTTTCCGGTGTCCATGGCGGGCTTGCAACTCACGTTCCCATCCCGAACACGATCGATAAGGGGCCCAGCGACGATGGTACTGCATATTTGACTGTGGGAGAGTAGTTCGATGCCGGATTTCTTTTCCAGGAGCTTGATTCTTATGAGTCAGGCTCCTTTTTTTTCTCGTAAAGCCTTCCGTGCGCGAGCATAGCCGCGCACTTCTGCCGTGCAGGCCTCGCCTGCCCGGATTTCTTTTCCAGGAGCTTAACTCATCATGAGTTAGGCTCCCTTTTTTTGTTTGTTTTCCTTTTCGGGAGTTTAACAAGGTCAATCCCTCGTTAGGCTCCCTTTTTTTGCTCCGATCCCCCGTGCGCGGAGCGTAGCCGCGCACTTCTGCCGTGCAGACCTCGCCTGCCCGGATTCCTTTTCCAGGAGCTTAACTCATCACGAATTAGGCTCCCTTTTTTTCCCGGAAAATGGGCAATACGACCGATACGACCAATACGGCATATTATAAACCTGCAGTGTCGTAGAGGAAAATCGCGGAAAAGTGCTGCATGCGGTTAATCGTGCCGGGGGGGCGGTTTTTTTGCCTCGGATTTTTGCGGAAATGTTCTTGCATTTCGGGAAGTCGGGAAAGGAATCATTACGTTCTTTTACCGCGTGGCGCGAATATCAAGGCCAGAAGAGTGAAATAATACTGAAACTATTTATAGTATTGTTGCTGAAAAAAACAAAGACAAGACTGAAAAGTGAAACAAGCTTGAAATTTCTTGTAAGGTATTTGCAGAGGGAGAACCTGTGTTGTGGCCGCATAAGCTGCCCTGGACGGTACGAAATGATCGACATTTTGCCTGTTTTTGCGGGACGCGAGTTTTTCAGGCTGATGTTTTTTTGTCCGAAAAGTCCATTTTTTCCCGGATGTTGTCCGAAATCGTGTTTGAAAAGCTACTGAGGCAGTGCTATATTATTTTTTATACCCAATTAAACTGAGGATAGCCCCACATGCTGCGTTTCGCCTGCCCGTTCTGCCATTATCAGATCTCCGTCGAGGAATCCGACGCCGGAGGGCGCATCGTCTGCCCGGCATGCAGCAAGACGGTGGCGATCCCCGCCACGCGGTTCGACAACGGCTGCATCATCGGCGACTTCATCATCCAGAGCAGGATCGGCGCGGGCGCCGCGGGCACGGTCTACCTGGCGCAGCAGATCTCGCTGGAACGCGAAGTCGCGCTGAAGGTACTCTCCCACAAGAGAATGACGGAAAAGAGCGTGACGACGTTCCTGAACGAGGCGCGCGCCGCTGCGAAGCTCAGCCACGTAAACCTGGTGCAATCCTACGCGGTCGGCGAGGAAGACGGCTACAGCTACATGGCGATGACCTACATCAAGGGCGAAACGCTGAAATCGCGCCTGAAACGCGAGAAGAGGATCCCGATCGACGAGGCGTTGCACATCGTCCAGCAGGTGGCCGAGGCGCTGTGCTACGCCTGGAACGAAAGCCGCCTGATCCACCGCGACGTGAAGCCGGACAACATCATGCTGACCGACGACGGGATCGCGAAACTGACCGACCTCGGCCTCGCCATGAACCAGAAGGACTGGTCGGAGGACATGGACATCTCCGGCAGCCCGTCGTACATGAGCCCGGAGCAGTTCGCCGGCGAGCCGCTCGATACGCGCAGCGACATCTACAGCCTCGGCGTGACACTTTACCAGATGATCACCGGTTCCCTGCCGTTCCGCGCGATCTCCATCAGCACGCTCGCCAGACAGCATTTCAACCAGAAGCCGGAGCCGCCGGAGCATTTCGTGCCGGGGCTGCCGTCGACCGTGTCCGTGCTCATCAAGAAGATGATGGCGAAGAAACCGTCGAAACGCTATGCCGACATGGAGGAGCTGCTGGATGCGATCTGGCGGCTGCGTCAGATCACGGCTCCGAACCGCAATCTCGTGCCGGACGTCCACACGATCTCCATCCGCCGCCTGAACTACGGCATCCAGACGGAATACGTGAACAACAAACGCCGGCAGGAGCGCATCCAGCGGAAACAGCGGGACACGAACAAGCCGTCCATGCTTTCCCGCGTGATGCTCGTCGTATTCCCGATCGCTCTGATCGCGGTCGTCGCCCTGTATCTTTTCTCCGACATCCGGCGGCGTTCGCTCGAACGCTCCATGTTCAGCGGCATCGACGCGTTCGAACGTCTCGCCGCCAACCCGGACATCCCGATGGAACGCCTGAACGCCGAGGCTGCCGTGCGCATCGCCGAATTTACGGGGAAGGACGGCGTCCGCAGCGACCGGATCAGCCGCTATGTGCTGTCCCACATCAACTACCTGCTGTCCCTGCGAACGGACCGGGAGAAGCCCGCGGACGGCAGCGGGTCCGCCTCCGCCGAGTCTACAGCCGTGCTTGAGAACCAGATCAGCCTCCTGAACGACGAGATCGCCAACCTGAAGACCATTGTGGTGCCGCGGCTCAAGGAGGAGATCGATGCCGCGATCAAAGACGGCGAATCCTACCATTCCGACCTCATTTCCGCGCAGCACGACCTCGTGAAGAGCCGCGCGGACTACAATGCCCTGAGCAAGACCCGCGAGGAGGAGCTCGCCGTGTCCGACGAACAGAAGATCAACAACCTGCGCCAGCGCCTGCACCAGCTCGTCGTGACGCAGCGATTCTCCCTCGCGCGGCAGATGCTCACGACCGAACAACTCCGTTCGCCGCGCCTCGAGGAGTGGAGCACGGAGATGATGAAGCGCATCGATTTCCTGGACCGCGTGTATGCGGTGTTTGCCGCCGACGACACGGACCTGGAGACGGTCACGGAGGACGAGGCGAAGGCCGCCTACGCCGGGCTTTACGGCGACGACGGGCGGAGCGCCGAGACGATTCTCTGCGCGTTCGAGGTCCTGCGCGGCGACTACGACAAGGCTGCCAAGCTGAGGCCGGAGGACCCCGAGATCACCGCCACCGCGGACGCCGTCGCGGAAGAGCTGGTCGCCGCCGCGCGCATCCTGCACACGATGGGCGAGAAGAAGCTCCCGGCCATGTTCGCGAACACCATGGCGCGCCTGCCGAAGACGCCTCAGACGACCGCCGCCGCCAGCACGATCAACATCCTCTTCGCCGGGTTCCCGCAGAAGAACTGATTTCCGGCACCGGTGTCGAATCCGGCTATCCGGCGGGCCGGGGATGTGCCGGTCAATCTATGCGGATATATATTATCCACGCTTTGGGGTTCATGGCTTTCAGGCGATCCACGGTTTCCCGATCCAGCGCCTTGCAACCGTCAAAGGCTCTGTCTTCAATGGTTTTCAGACTGTCCGGGAGCGTAACGCGTTTCAGGCCGAGACACCAGGCGAAAGCCGATTCGCCGATCTCCGTGATGCCTTCCGGGATCACGATCTTCTCCAGCCCCGTGCAGTGTGCGAACATGTCCGGCGGGATCGTCTTCATTTCTCCCGGAAGCGTGACGCGCTTCAGCCCTCTGCACTGGGCAAACGCGGAGTTCCCGACTTCCGTTACGCCCGGCGGGATCGTGAGCTCCGTCAGGGCAGTGCATTCCTTAAATGCGCTGTACCCGATGGCGGTGACGTTCGACGGGATCGTGAGCTCCGTCAGTGCGGCACAGTCCTGAAACGCCCAGGATTCAATCGTTTTCAGCGATTCCGGCAGGTCGATATGTCGTAACCCGGTGCAGCCGTCAAACGCATGGAGACGAATCTCCGTCACGCCTTCTGGCAGACGGATGTCCGTCAGGCCGGTGAGCCCGGAAAATGCGTACTCCTCGATGATCTTCACGCCCGGCGCGATCTCGCACGCCCCTTGCCGGTCCGAGACGCAGCAAATGAGCCGGGAGCGGTCCTTCGAGTAAAGGATCCCGTCCTCAAGCCGGAAGAAGGGATGATCATCCGGCACCGTGAGGCGGCCGGTCCCGGTGAACGCGCCGCCGTAGATGTACTGGACCTTCCTGCCGAGCGTGGTGGGCGGCAGATCGAGGCAGCCGAAGAACGCGCGTTCTCCGATGCTGACCACGCTGTCCGGGATGCGGATCTCGGACAGGCTGGCGCAGCCCTGGAACGCACCGTTTGCGATCGCTTCAATGCCGTCCGGGATCGTCACTTTTTTCAGGTTGGTGCATCCGTTGAAGAGTTCCCTGCTGATGAGTGAGTCCGGCGCGGGCGGCCGTACATGCCGCGGCTCGGCCTTGACTGCGGCGTTGGGATCCGCGTCAACGTCATCGACCTCGACAACGTCATCCTCATCGACTACGTCATCGTCATCGAGCGGGAGGAAGAATTGGTCCGAAGCGTACATCTGCCATTTCCGCTCCCGCTCCTGATCCGCTTTGATTCGCGGCCGTGACGCCATCCCCGCGGGAAGCCGGATCTCCTCCAGCGCGGTGCATCCCTGGAACGCACCGCTCCAGATCATTTCCACGTCGTCGGGAATCTCCACGCCACGCAGGGCGGTGCAGCAGCTGAATGCCCCCCCACCGATCACGATCATGCTGTCGGGGATGCGAATGCGGGTCAATGACGTGCAATCTACAAACTCACCGCCTTCCATCTCCTCCACGCCGTCCTGAATGACGGCTTTCCTCAGTTTCGTACACCTCAGGAACATATTTCCGCGGATGGTTTTCACACTGCCCGGGATCACGACACTTGTCAGTTCATTGCAATCCGTGAACGCGCCGTTTGCGATCTCCTCCACGCCGTCCGGGATAAAGACGGATTTCAATTTGCCGCAGCCGGAGAACGCTCTTGTGCCGATCCGCTTTACGCTACCGGGGATGGAGATGCTGCGGACATTCACCCTCCAAAACGCATCGGCGCCGATTTCGACCGTTCCGTCGGGGATGATGTAGTGCCGGTAGCACAGATAGGGCTTGATCCACGGATGTTTCCCGGTCCATGCCAGATCGTCGAGGTATTCCCCCAGACGCGAATGCGTCCTGACCATGGACCGGTCGATGATCTTCGAGCCCGACGGAAGCCAGCACACATACATGTGAAGTAGGAGCGCCTGAATCAGCGCGAGGGGAAGGATCACCAGCAGGAAGGTCAGGATGAACGGCTTCATGCGGCGGACGAACGGTTTGCGCGGCGCGCTGTTGTTCGGTGCGCTGTCCTTCGCCGGAGCCTCTTTTCCCGCCAAATCATCAGACTTGTTTTTCACGACCATAATATTGCCTTTCCAATCGTTTGCTGCTGCTTGTGTCCAGAATATACAACACATTTCCTTGTTTTACAAGTCGGCGGTTCTCATTTCCGAAAAGAAAAACTCCGGCGCCGACTTGCGGAACCGGAGTCCGAATGATTTTTGAGGTCGAATTGCCGTCAGGCGACGGACTTGCGGAAGCGTCTCAGCGAGATCGCGAAGAGCGCCGCGCCGATGAGGAGGAGCTTCAGGAACGGCTTCCACATGGCTTCGATCCCCGCGCCGCGGAACAGGATGCCCTGCGTGATGTCCACGAAGTGGGTCGTGGGGGCGAACTGCATGACCTTCTGCACCCAGACTGGCATGCTCTCCTGGGGTGTGGAACTGCCGGAGAGCATCTCCAGCGGCATCAGGACGAGGATGATCAGGAGTCCGAGCTGGGGCATGTTCTGGGACATGCACGCCAGGAAGATGCCGAGGGATGTCAGCGCGAAGAGATAGAGCGCCATTCCGGCCGCGAAGAGCGTGTAGGAGCCCGCGAGCGGGATCTTGAGGTAGAACCTGACGACCAGGAAGAGGCCGGCGAGGGCGGCGACCATGACGACCGCCATCATGGACCAGATCTTCGACGCCATGATCTGGAACGGCGTGACGGGCATCACGAGCAGGTGCTCCAGCGTGCCTTTTTCGCGTTCCGAGATGAGCGCCGAGCCCGTGAGGATGATGGCGAGCATGGCGATGTTGTTCGCGAGCTGCATCAGCGCCATGAACCACGAGCCGTAGAGGTTCGGGTTGTAGCGGTTGCGGATGACCACGTTCGCGGCGGGCGAGACGGAGGCGCCCGAATTGTCCTTCACGAATTTCTGCGTCTCGGCGGCCAGGATCTGCTGGACATATCCCGAGCCGGTGAACGCCTGCGACATGCGCGTGGCGTCGACGTTGACCTGAATGTCCGGCGACATGTTCGCCATCACGTCCTTTTCGAGATTGACGGGGAAGACGACGATGAACGTGTACCTGCCCTCGTCCATCGTGCGGTCGATGTCGGCGCGCTGGATGTGCTCGACGGGAAGGAAGAGCGGAGGCTGGAACGCGTCGGTCAGGCGCTGGGAGAGCTGGGACTGGTCCTCGTCGACGACCGCGATGGCGGCGTCGGCGAAGTCCGTCGAGGCGTTGGAGGCGACGATGATGGCAAGGGAGAAGGAGTAGAGGATCAGCGCCATGAGGAGCCAGTCGCGGCAGAGACTGAGGATCTCCTTTTTCCCGAGCTGGAAGATGTTTTTGATCGCTTGCATCATGGTCAGGACTCCTGTTTCTTCAGGCAGAGTACGCCGAGGCTGAGAATGATCGGGACCGTGATGATCAGGATCATGAATTCATGGTGCAGGTCCGCGAAGCCGAGCGCCTTGTTGAAGACGCCGCGGCTGATCAGGAGCATGTGCGTGGTCGGGTAGATCTTGCCGATGAGGAGCGCGGCGCCCTTCTGCGTTTCGACCGGGTTGGTCAGGCCGCAGAGCTGGACCGCGGGGAGCATCGTGGCGAGCATGGTCAGGAAGATGACGGCGATCTGGCTTCGCGTCACGGAGGACGCCAGCAGGCCGAAGCCCGTGGAAACCACGCAGTAGACGAGCAGCGAGACGATCAGCGTCAGGAAACTCCCTTTGATCGGGACGTCGAAGATGGTGACCGCCATCACGATCAGCAGGAACGCGCTGACCATGGAGAAGATCAGGTACGGGAACTGCTTGCCGAGCAGGAACTCCGTCCGGGTTAGCGGCGTCACGTACAGGTTGGTGATGGAGCCCATCTCCTTCTCGCGGACGACGGACAGCGCGGCGAGGATGGCGGGGATCATCATCAGCAGGATCGGGATGGTCGCGGGGACCATGGCGGGCAGGCTCGCCACGTCCGGGTTGTAGCGGTAGCGCGTCTGGACGGAGATCTGGTCGACGCCGGAACCGTCGGGCGAATACTGCGCGAGACTGTTCAGCCAGTCATTGTGGACCAGCGACGCATAGCCGTTGATGGTCGACGCGCGGGTCGGGTTTGCGCCGTCGATCCAGAAGGCGACTTCGGGCGAATTGCCGTCATCGACGTCCTTGCCGAACTTGGGCGGGAATTCGACCACGACGCTGAGTTCGCCGTTCTCCATGCGTCTGTCCAGCTCCGCATGGCTTTTCACGTCCGGATGCTGGTCGAAGTACCGCGAGCCGGAGAGGTTCAGCCCGTAGTTCGTGCTTTTTTCGGACTGGTCGTTGTCGAGGATGGCGTACGACAGGTTTTCCACGTCCATATTGATGCCGTACCCGATGACGACCATCAGGATCAGGGCGCCGAAGAGCGCGAGTGTGGCGCGGATCGGGTCGCGCATGAGCTCGAGCTGTTCGCGCCAGTAGCAGGTGTACCAGCGCTGGAAGCTGAACTTGGAGTTGAGCCAGCCGAGGAAGCCGGTCTTCTTCGGAGTTTCCTCTTCGGGGGCCTCCTCGTTCTGCATGCAGGATTCCGAGGCAGCCTTGTTGGATTCCGGGTCGGCGTCCTCGAGGCAGCCGATGAACGCTTCCTCGAGCGTGGCGGCGTTGCGCTGCGCCACGATGTTGTCGGGCGTGTCGCAGACGAGGGAGCGCCCGCAGTGCATCAGGGAGATGCGGTCGCAGCGTCCGGCCTCGTTCATGAAGTGGGTCGTGATGAAGATCGTGACCTTGTCCTTCCTCGAAAGCTCGATGATGAGCTCCCAGAAGAGGTCGCGGGCGACGGGGTCGACGCCGGACGTCGGTTCGTCCAGGATCACGATCTGGGGATTGTGGATGACCGCGGCGGCGAGGGAGAGGCGCTGCTTCAGTCCGAGCGGGAGGTCATTCGGAAGCTTCTCCTCGATCTCCTTCAGCTGGAACCGTTCGAGCAGGGCGTCGACGCGTCCCGGGATTTCATCTTCCGGGATCTGGTACAGGTGCGCGTAGAGCACGAGGTTCTGGCGCACGGTCAGGTCGCCGTAGAGGGAGAAAAGCTGCGTCATGTAGCCGAGCTTCTTGCGGATTTCGAGGGAGCCGCCGTCGATGGGGTTGCCGAAAAGCTTGGCGACGCCCTCGGTGGCGGGCAGGAGCCCGGTGAGCATGCGCATGGTGGTGGTCTTGCCGCAGCCGTTGGAGCCGAGGAAGCCGAAGATCTCGCCCTTGCGGATGCGGAAACTGACGTGGTCGACGGCGGTGAACGAGCCGAAGCGCTTGGTCAGCCCCTCGGCCTCGATGGAGTAGCCGTCGTCCTCGTTGACTTCGAGCGGAGGCACGACCAGGTCCTTGTGGCCTGCGCGCAGCTCTTCCGGCAGCAGCTCGATGAACGCGGCGTCGAGGTTGTCCTTTCCGGTCTTCGCCAGCAGTTCGGCGGGCGTGCCCGTGTCGAGGATCTTTCCGTCGTTCATGGCGATCAGCCAGTCGAAGCGCTGGGCTTCATCCATGTACGCGGTCGCCACGATCACGCTCATGTTCGGCTGCGCTTCATGGATGGAGTCGACCAGGTCCCAGAACTGGCGGCGTGCGAGCGGGTCGACGCCGGTGGTCGGTTCGTCGAGCACCAGCAGGTCGGGGTCGTGGATCAGCGAGCAGCACAGGCCGAGCTTCTGCTTCATGCCGCCGGAGAGCTTGCCCGCCGGACGGTTGAGGAAGGGATAGAGGCCCGTGCTTTTGGTCAGGCGGTCGATCCTGCGGCGGCGCTCGGCGGCGTTATGGCCGAAGAGACGCGCGAAGAACTGGAGGTTCTCCTCGACCGTGAGCGTGAAATACAGGTTTTTGCCGAGTCCCTGGGGCATGTACGCGATCTTCGGGCATACCTTGTTTCGGTGGTCCCGGTCGCGCATGTCGCCGCCGAGGACGCGCAGATCGCCTTCCTGCATGGCGTGCGCCCCGGTCACGAGGGACAGCAGCGTGGATTTGCCCACGCCGTCGGGGCCGATCATGCCGATCAGCTTGCGCGCGGGGATATCGAGCGTGACATGGTCCAGCGCCAGGGTCTTGCCGTATTTCAGGGCCAGGTTCCGAAAACTGACGACCGGTTCGATGTTCACGCCCTCATGGGAGGGTGAGTTGCTCATTTTGCGGCCGTTTCGTTCGTCTCGGCGGGTTTGTCGGCGGTGGTGGAGGCGGGGATGGGGTCACCCTTTTCCTTCGGGGTCTTGAGGAAGTCCGGCCAGGGTTCCTTGTCGTCGAGGCGGACCCAGGCGACGCCCGGGATGCCGGTCTTGACATATTCGACGTATTGCTTGAGGAGGTCCGCGGAGATCTTCGCCTTCACGCGGAACATGAGTTTTTCGCGCTCGACTCTGGTTTCGACGGACTTCGGCGTGAACTGCGCCACGCTGGCGACGTAGGAGATGGAGGCGGGGATCGCGATGTCGTCCATGGCGTCGAGCACGATGCGGGCGTCCGCGCCGAGCGCGATCTTGCCGGCGGTCTCCTCGGGGACGAAGAAGGTCAGATAGACATCGGTGAGGTCGACGAGGTTGAGCACACGGCCGCCCGAGCTGAGGACTTCGCCGACTTCGGCGATGCGGTACTGGATGCGGCCGTCGAGCGGAGCGGTAAGGGTGCTGTCGTCGATGTCGGCCTGGATGCGGTCGGCGTCGGCTTTTGCCGCGAGAATGGCGGCTTCCGCCTTCTGGATGGCGGCTTTGTCGGAAACGATCGAGGCTTCGACGCTCTGGATGCCGGCTTCGACGCTCTGGATGTCGGCCTTGGCGGAATCGACATCGGCGGCCGCGGACTGGAAGAGGGCTTCGTCGTTTTCGAAGGTCTGGCGGGACGTGACGTCCTTTTCCATCAGTTCTTTCGAACGTTCGTAACGGCTCTTCGCGTTGTTGTACGTGCTGGTCTTCGCGGCGAGCGCGGATTTCGCGGAAGCGAGCGAAGCGTTCGCGGCGGCAAGAGAAGCTTCCTCGACCTGGAGCTGCGCCTTGGCCTGTTCGAGCTCGGCTTCCTTCACTTTGATGGTGGCGTTTGCCTGTTCGAGCTCGGCCACGAGCGTGTTGGTCTGCATCTGCACGAGCGTCTGCCCGGCCTTCACGTAGTCGCCTTCATCGACCAGGAGCTGCTCGATCTTGCCCGCGAGCTTGGCTGCGATGTTGATCTCGGTCGCCTCGAGACGGCCGTTGCCGGAGGCGAACGCCGGATTCTTGTAGATGGCCTCTTCCTTGTAGGATTTGATGAGATACCAGGTCATGCCGATGGCGGCGATGACGAGGAGCGAGATGATGATTTTTTTCATGTTGAACATGGTTTGGGGACCCTTTCCCGTTAATTCCACTGTTTCGTTGTTGAAACTCATTTTCTAATATACATCGTAACGGTCATGATTTCAAACATTTTTCGAAGTTTTTCGCGCGGAAATACGCGCGCGTAAAGGTGGGCGCAAAAAACTCCGGCCGCGAACGGAGAAAAACCGTTTCGTGGCCGGAGAATGGAGTTTTTGCCGAAGGGAGAACGGATTTCAGTGGCGGATCGGGACGATCTGCCCTTTCTTGCAGCCGCCTATGGGGAGGATGTCCCTGACCTCGCCGCCCTGAACGCGGACGCGGAAGCCGGGCGTGTCTTGCGTGCAGGTGACGGTCGCTTTCTCGAACTTGCCGTCCTTCCACGCGATTTCGACCTCGAACCCGCCGCGCGCCAGAAGCCCCTTCACGGAGCCGGATTCGAAGCCGGGGCCGGTCGGCAGGGCGGGCAGGAGGTCCAGCGTGTAGATGCGTTCCGCTCCGCGTTCCTCGCAGATGTGGCTCTGGAGGAGCATTTCGACAAGGCCGGAGAGCGCGCCGAAGTTGCCGTCGATCTGGAACGGCGGATGCGCGTCGAGCAGGCTGCCGTAGACGCCGCCCGCCCCGTACACGACCGACTGTTCGCTGACGTAGGTGAGCTGTTCGCGCAGGAGCTTGTACGCGCGGTCGCCGTCGAGCAGGCGCGCCCAGAGGTTGATCTTCCACGCCTTCGACCAGCCGGTCCCCTCGTCGCCGCGGCTGTTCAGCACCACGCGCGCGCCGTCGGCGTCCCGCTTGTTCACGCGCGGGTCGATCTGCGAGCCCGGCATGAGGGCGAAGAGATGGGAGATGTGGCGGTGCCGGTCGTTCGGATTGTCGACGTCCGGGCCCCATTCCTGGATCTGGCCGTAACGCCCGATGGCGATCGGGCGGAGTTTTTCGCTGGCGGTTTTCAGTTCGGCGAGGAACGCTTCATCCGTGTCGCCGAGGACCTTCGCGGCGAAGAGCGTGTCGCGGAAGACTTCGCGGACGATGGCGGATTCCATTTCGCCGCCCCATGCCGCGCTGCCGCCGCCGTTCGCGCCGTCGCGGAAACTGTTCTCCGGCGAGGTCGACGGGTTCATGGAGAGTTTGCCGTCCGGCCCCTCGACGAGCGCGGCGAGAAAGAACCGGCAGTTGTCCTTCATGGCGGGGTAGATCTTTGCGAGGTACGCCTTGTCGCCGTTGAACGCGTAGTGGTCGAACATCATCTGGCAGAACCAGCCGCCCGCGCTGAAGAACGGCCCCCACGGCAGGCTGCCGCCGGGCGCGGTCCAGCCCCAGGCGTTGGTCGTGTAGGCGCAGGTCCAGCCGGGCGCGCCGAAATACTCCTTGGCGGTGATGGCGCCGGACGGGATGAGCGACAGGTTCATGTTCACGGCGGGCGTCATGCACTCGGAGAGGTTGGCGGTGTTCACGGGCCAGTAGTTCATCTGGTAATTGATGTTGCTCTTGTAGTCGCATTTCCACGGCAGGTCGTAGCCGTCGCCCCAGATGCCCTGCGAATTCGACGGCAGCGGGTTGTCCTCGCGGCTGGACGCGATCATGAGGTAGCGCCCGAACTGCGCGAAGAGCGCGGCGAACGCGGTGTCCTCCGGGTGGTCCTTGAAGCGCTTCAGGCGATCCACGGTCGTGAGATTCAGGAAATCTTCAAGTTCGTCGTCCGATTGCCTCTCGACCGGATTGTCGAACTCGAACGACACGCGGTCGAAGAGGTTCTGATAATCCAGGATATGATGTTTCCGGATCACGGGGAAATGGTCCTCCGAAGTCCAGTTTCTCCGTACATCCGGACCGACACGCCCGGACCGGATGACTTCCTTCACCTGCGGCCCCGCTTTTTTGATGCGCTCGCGGACGACGGAAACGAGGTCGTCGTCGTTGCGGTAGTTCGCATCCCAGTCGAGCTTGTAGCTGGTGTGTGCGGCGAGGTACAGCATGACCGTGGTCGCGCCGGTGACCGTGATCGTGTCGCCTTCGGCGGAGATCTTCCCGGCGGATTCCCCCGGCGGAAACTCGTCGAAGATCCTGCCGGAGCCGCCTGCGGGATCCTCCGCGAGCATGAATGCCCCCGGGGAGACTTTCAGCATGACGGCGTAGTCGCAGTTGCCCTTGCGGTTTTCGTAATCGGTGTTTCCGGTCATCAGCAGCGTGTCGCTGCCCTCGGCGACGGTCTTCGCCGCGCGGCCGCGGTTGAGCGTAATGCGGCAGGAGAGCGCGCCGGGCTTCGACGCCGAGAACCGGGCCGCGATGACCTGGTCCGGGTGGCTGGCGAAATACTCGCGGGTGTACGCGACGCCGTCCGCCTTGAACGACACGGTCTCGATGGCGGTTTTCAGGTCGAGCATGCGGCTGTAGTCTTCGATCTTCGCGGCTTCGGGAATATCGAAGTTAATCTTCAGGTCGCCGAGCGTTTGGTACGACGGGAAATAGCCGCCCTTCTCGGTCAGGTAGCGGTTCACCAGGCCGTCCGCCCGCCGCCAGTCCTTCTGATTGATCGCCTCGCGGATTTCCGGCAGATGCTGCCACGCGTCCTTTTTCCACGGGTCGTCCTTGCCGCCCGACCACACCGTGACGTCGTTCAGCTGGAGCCGTTCCTCCCGCACGCCGCCGAAGACCATCGCGCCGAACCGCCCGTTTCCGATGGGATAGGCGTCACTCCAGACCTTCGCCGGGGCGTTGTCGCGGATGGTCGTGTTCGCTTCCTCGAGGCGCGCCTCGAAATCGTCCGGCAGGGCGGATGCGGTGTGCGCGGCGGCGAGGCAGACGAACGGGATCAGAAATGTTTTCAGGCGGTTCATAGCGGGATTCTCCTGTTCGGATTGGCTTTTTCTCTTTCGCTGTACTATATCATGTTTGCGCCGGAAAATCAACCGGGAGAAGACAAAGTCTCCACAAAAAAGTGCCTGGCTTCGCTCAGGCACGGGATACGTAACGTTCATCCGGGAATGACGGAAAACCGTTTGCAATGCGGCGGAACCGTGCTATCTTATAGCGTTGATTCGCCGTGAAACATTTTCATCTCTCCAAGGAAAGGATTTCCGCCATGAACAGACATTTTTCCAGCCGCCGCAAGCTCGGCCTCGTCCTCTTCTGCTTCGCTTTTTCGGCATTTTCCGCCGTGTCCGCCGCGGAATCGGCGGACATCCCGTTGTGGAAATCCGGCGAGGGCGGCGCGAACGCGGAAAAAGCCTCGCTGCGCTGGTTCGTGCCGGAGAAGCCGAACGGAACGGTCGTCGTGATCTGCCCGGGCGGCGGCTACGGGATGCTGGTGAAGTCCAACGAGGGATATGATGTGGCGAAATGGCTGAACAGGTACGGCGTCACGGGCGTGGTGCTGTCCTACCGGATCGCGCCGAACCGCCATCCTCTGCCGCTTCAGGACGCGGCGCGCGCCATGCGCACCGTGCGTGCGGAGGGTAAATCGCGCGGCGTGGAGCCGAAGAAGGTCGGCGTGATGGGATTCTCGGCGGGCGGCCACCTCGCCAGCACGATCGCGACGCATTTCGACGACGGTGACGCGAAGTCCGAGGATCCGGTGGAAAAGATGTCCTCGCGCCCGGATTTCCAGGTCCTGATCTACCCGGTCATCACGATGACCGCGAAGACCGAGGGCGGCACGAAGCGCAATCTGCTGGGCAACAATCCCTCGCAGGAGCTGATCGACCTGCTGTCCAACGAAAAGCAGGTCACGGACAAGACCCCGCCGGCGTTCGTGTGCCATTCCGCGAAGGACCAGATGGTCCCGGTCGACAACAGCCGCATGTACGTCGAAGCCCTTAAGGAGCACAAGGTTCCGGTCGAGTACCTGGAGTTCACCGAGGGGGGACACGGCTTCACCGGTTCGAAGCTCCCGCTCTGGCAGATGTGGCAGGACGCCTGCGCGAAGTGGATGTTCCAGCAGGGCTACATCACCGAAGACCCCGAAAAAGACAAGAAAACCGATGCAAAGGAGGCAACGCCTCCGCTGAAGTAGTGTCCGGCTCTGCTCGGACACAAAGAGCCGGCAGACAGATAACCTGCTGATAATAAGACCTATAGGACCTATAATGCCTTTATAAAAGGCTCTGCTCCCGGCAGGAGCCCTGCACTACAGCCGATGCCCTGCTCCACGGCAGAGACTCTGCTCGCGCGGAACCGGCCTGCCATGCACCACGCGAAAGGACCCTCCGGCATGCAGTCACTCCCCCGGCCTCGTCGGGAAAATATAGCAGGGAAACAGGCAACAAACAAAAAAAAGAAGTCAACCGGACAGGTTCGCCATCCGGTTGACTTCGATCGTTTCAGGTCGGGAGAACCCGACTCAGATCAGGATCACTTTTCGTCAGTGAGCTTCTTCTGCAGGTCGCGCATTTTCTCGCGATACGCAGCGGGATCCTTCTGACGGAGTTCCTGAGCAGCCTTGTATTCATCCGGGAATTTCTTCTGGATGTCTTCGACCGTGCTGACGGTAGCGTTGCCGCCGCCCATGCCGCCGGGCATGCCGCCCATGCCGCCGCCGAAGCCGCCCATGCCGCCGCCGAAGCCGCCCATGCCGCCGCCGAAGCCGCCCATGCCGCCGCCGAAGCCGCCCATGCCGCCGGGCATACCGCCCTGGCCGCCGGGAGCTCCGCCCTGGCCCTGACGCGGACGCTGGCCGCCCTGGCCGCCCTGACCGGCAGGACGCTGGCCGCCCTGGCCACCGCCCATTCCGGCAGGAGGCATGCCGCCCTGGCCACCGCCAAAGCCGCCGAAGCCGCCCATGCCGCCGGGAGCTCCGCCAGGAGCACCACCGGGAGCTGCGCCGCCGGGGGCACCGCCACCCATCGGGGGCATACCGCCCATACCGCCGCCGAACATGGCGCCGAAGTCAGGCATACCGCCCTGGCCGCCGCCCATCGGGGGCATACCGCCGCCCATGCCGCCGCCGAAGCCGCCCATGCCGCCGCCGAAGCCGCCCATGCCGCCGCCGAAGCCGCCCATGCCGCCGCCCATCGGGGGCATACCGCCGCCCATGCCGCCGAACATGCCGCCGAAGCCGCCGCCGCCCTGACGGGCTGCCGCGATTTCTTCTTCGGTGAAGACTTTGCCCTTGGCCTTCTTGCCGGCCTCGGTGCGTTTCTGTTTGAAGAGCCACTTGAAGGTCTCAGGATCGGCATACGCCTTTTCCCAGGAGTTGTGCTCGACGCCTTCGTAGATCGTGAGCTTCACGTTCTTGTTGCCGGCGTCTTCGAGGGCCTTGAACATCTCGCGGGAGAGGTTGGTCGGGACGAGGTTGTCACGGTCGCCGTGGAAGATGCTGATGGCCATGTCCTTCAGGACAGGGGCCTGTGCCGGGTCGGCGCCGCCGCAGATCGGAATGGCTGCCGCGAAGAGGTCCGGACGACGGGAGATGGTATCCCAGGTGCCGTAGCCGCCCATGGAGAGGCCGGTGATGTAGACGCGGTCGGGATCGGCGTCAAATTCTTTGATCTTCGCTTCGATCATGTCCGGGATGAGGCCGGTGGACTTGGAGGGCAGGGGCTGGAGGGCCGCGCCGGAACCGCCGCGGTGCAGCGGAGCCCAGAGCTCGGAGGACGGGCACTGGCAGGTGATGAGCACGACCTTCTGCTTCTGGTCGCGGATGTTCTTCACGATGTCGGACACGCCGAGTTCGTTCTGCGCGAGGTTGTTGTCGCCGCGTTCGCCGATGCCGTGCAGGAACACGAGGATGGCGGGCTTGCCGGCCTGGTCTTTGTTGTAGAGGTGCTGGCAGATGTTCAGCTTGTCTTCGCCTTTCACGAAGGGCTTCTGTTCCAGTTCAGTGTCCTTGAGGATCTTCTGCCATTTTTCGGTCTGGCTCTGCTGCTGGCCCTGCGGAGCGCCGCCGCCCGGGAACTGGGCGTAGGCCTGGCTTGCCGCGATGGCGCAGACGGCGATCGCGATCATTCTGACGGAGCATTTCATTTGATTGTTCTCCTGTTGTTTTGTTGGGGTGTTGGTTTGGATATGATGGTGAAAGGAACGTCGTTTTCACAGCGGAACCGTGCGGCAGGCGCACACACGACTCCTCTCTGTAACTAATATAACGCGGAAAGTGTGCGATTGTATATGTATTATTTATCGTTAAACATGTATTATTTATCTTAATTAGTTTAAAACCGAATCAAGTTTCCGTTTTTTTCCCGTTTTTTGACCGGGTTGACGTTAAAACCTGAACGTTTTTGTGCAGGATTGTACTGATTCCAAAACGGAGAAACCGTAAGCCGGAAACCGGCGCTCCCCGAATCGACAGCGGGGACGGACCGGGATCGTCCGTCAGGATGCGTCGCGGCGCAAACGAATCCGGCGTTTATGTTTGCATGACGAAAAGCCGCTCTTCTTTTTTGCAAGACGAAACGCAACGCACCCCCTTTGACTGCCGTACCGGCTTTTTCCGCCAATTCATGAAAAAAGCGGGAATATCTTTCGCTTTCCGGTTGAAGTTCGCCTGTTCCGGCTGTATTTTATTAAGATATTGTTTTTCGCCCGCAACAGGCATCCATAAAAGAAAACACGCACACCCGCCATCCGGGAAGGATCGTTCCGTGACCCAGCAGGATAATATTCAGGCACAGACAGCGGAGGCTCAGGCAACCGAGACTCGGGCGGCAAATGCCGCATCTCCCGAAGTTTCGGCTCCGGAGTCCGCGATGCGTCCCCATGCCGGGGTTGGCCGTGCCGGACGCATCATGCTGCTGTTCGCATTCCTGATCCCGTTCGTGTGGATCGGGGCGCTTCGCATCGGGGTGATCCGGTCGAATGAGAATTCGCAGGATGCGCTGTACCACGCGATGATGGCGAAGCTCGGGCCTGGGGTATATGCGGCGAAACAGTTTCCCTGGACGCAGATGTCCATTTGGAAGGACCGTTTTGCAGACAAGGAGCTGCTGTACCACGCCGGTTTGAACGTGATCTTTGCCGTTGAAAAGATGTTCGGCGCCGCGTTGGACCCGCCGTTCCATGTCGCCGCTCTGTTTTATTCCGCGCTGGCGATCCTGGGGTGCCTGTTCGCCGCATGGCGGCTCGGTGTACGGCCGCTTTATCTGCTGCTCGGGTCTCCGTTATTTGCCGTCATCGTGCCGAACTACACGTTCCGCCTGTCCGTGCTTCGTCCGCACGTGCTGTCCATCACGATCCTGACCTTCACGGCCGGACTGCTTGCGAAAGGCTCGTTCCGGTTCCGCCTGACGGTGGTCGGGGTGCTGTCGTTCTGTTTCGCCTGGAGTTATTCGAATCCGCACTTCATCGTGATCGTTCCCCTGGTCTTTGCGCTGGCGCGTCTGAAAAGCGGCGGCTGGCGCGAGCTTCTGATCCCGGCGCTTTCCCTCGGCGGCGTCATGCTCGGGCTCCTGCTGCATCCGCAGTTTCCGAATTCGTTCATCGTCTGGAAGGTCCAGTCATGGGACGCCCTGATCGCTCCCATGATGTCGGGCATCCGCCTGGCGAAACCCAGCGAGATGTTCGCGCCGCATTTCGGGTTCCTCAGGTCGGTCTCTCCGCTCTTTTTCATCGCCTGGAGTGTTCTGATGATGTTCGTGCGCCTGGTCGAACGCAGGGGGCTCTGGAAGATCGACCCGAACATCATTGCGGTCACGATCCTTGCGGGCGGTTTTACCTCCGGCATCTTCGTGGCGGCGCGCACGGTGGAATACGCCGGCCCGTTTGTGTCGATTGCGTTCCTGCTCCTGCTGGAGCATGCGACGCGCGAGGGATTCCGGCTGCCGCTGAGCCGTTTCAAGTGGGGCGTGCCGTGCCTTTTGGCAGTGCTTTCGCTCGGGCTGGGCGTGTACTCCTCGAGGTATTTCAGCAGGGAGTGTCCGCGGGTCCTGGTCCGGCCTCTGCCGAAGATCACCGCGTTCCTGCGGGAGAACGTTCCTGCGGGCAATCCGGTCGTCAATCTGGACTGGAGCGATTTCCCGGCGCTTTTCTACTACGATCAGGACCATTTGTGGCAGTGGGGCATGGACCCGATGTTTTCATACTCGAACGATCCGCGTCGCACGCTGCTGCTGACCTCGACCACACCCGGGCTCGGCGGCGACCCGTACCCGGAGGACGTCTACAGGGCGTTCGGTACGAAATACGCCGTGCTGCTCTGGCCGCGCGTTACTCAGGCGTCCTACCTCTACGAGCACGGCTGGAAGATCGTGAAGTCGTATGTGGATCCCGGCGAGGAGGAAGGCTGGATCCTTGCGCTCGACGAACGTATGCTCTATCCGCAGCCCGGCGGGTTCCAAAAGCATGAGAAGGAGTCGACCGACTCGATCACAAACTGAATTCGACCAAACAATAAACATACCACATGAGCAGGGGAGTCCGCTGCGGCGGGCTGAGAGGAAGCCGGCGAAGGCTTCGACCCGTATGCGCCGGACGCGGCGCATGAGACCTGATTCGGATCATGCCGACGCAGGGATTTGCCGATGGATGCTTTCCTGCTCAAAAACGACAAGGAGTCCCGCATGAAAGCAAGCATGACGCAGATGGACGCCGCGAAGAAAGGCGTCGTAACACCCGAAATGGCCGCTGTGGCCGCCTCGGAATACCTTCCGCCGGAAACGGTCCGCGACGGTGTTGCCGCCGGCACGATCGTGATTCCGGCGAACGTCAACCACACCGGCCTGAAGCCGATCGGCATCGGCAGGATCCTCCGCACAAAGATCAATTCCAATATCGGCAACTCCCAGACCTCCAGCTGCCCGAAAAACGAATTCGAGAAGCTCGAGACCTCCCTCAAATACGGTGCCGATACCATCATGGACCTCAGCACGCGCGGCGACCTGGCGGTCTTCCGCCGGGCGCTCATCGAACAGTCCCCGATCCCGGTCGGAACCGTGCCGGTCTATGAGATCGCCGCCCGCGCGGGCGCCGGCAAGTTCGACCGCGACACGATCCTGCAGGTCGTGGAGGACCAGGCGAAGCAGGGCGTGGACTATATGACCATCCATGCCGGGCTTCTCGCACGGCACATCCCCGCGGCGCTGAAACGCAAGCTCGGCATCGTCAGCCGGGGCGGCGCGCTCATCGCGGCCTGGATCGGCGACCACAAGATGGAGAACCCCTTCTACGATGCCTTCGACGACATCCTGAAAATCTGCCGCGACTACGAAGTGACGCTCTCGCTCGGCGACGGGCTCCGGCCCGGCTGCATCGCCGACGCCTCCGACGAGGCGCAGTTCGGCGAACTCGACGTGATCGGCGAGCTCGTGCAGCGCTGCCGTGCGGCGAATGTCCAGGCTATGGTCGAAGGCCCCGGCCACGTGCCGTTCAACCAGATCGAAATGAACATGAAGCGCGAACAGCAGGTCTGCGGCGATGCGCCGTTCTACATCCTCGGCCCGGTCGTCACCGACTGCGCGCCCGGCTACGACCACATGGTCGCCGCGATGGGCGGCCTTGCCGGGGCGTACTGGGGTGCCGCCATGCTCTGCTACGTGACTCCGAAAGAGCACCTCGGCCTCCCGGACAACGAGGACGTGCGCCGCGGCGTCGTGGCGTTCAAAATCGCCGCCCATGCCGCCGACATCGCGCTCGGCAAGCCCCATGCCCGGGAACGCGACGACGCCATTTCCGACGCGCGCGCCGCGTTCGACTGGGAACGCCAGTTCAGCTTCGCGCTCGACCCGGACCGCGCCCGCGAGTACCGCAAGGCCGCGCTTCGGGAGAGCCATTGCGCCGAGGATGCCGCGTCCGGGAAATACTGCACGATGTGCGGGCCGGATTTCTGCTCCGTCCGCCTTTCGAACAAGCTCAAAGGAATGAAGGAATGAGGTGGCCGCAATGCTGATCCGCTGTTTTTCGCGCGTCCGGGAGAAGCGCCCGCTCGTCGAATGCTTCGCAAACGTCGTCACCACCAACGGCTGCGCCAATATGCTGCTCGCCGCCGGAGCCTCGCCCGTCATGGCGGACGATCCGGCCGGTGCGGTCGAGTTCACGGAAAAGGCCGACGCCCTTTCCATCAACATCGGCACCTTCACGCCCACGTTCCGAGAGGCGATCCGCGGCGCCCAGGAGACCGCACTCCGCCGCGGCATCCCGATCCTGCTCGATCCCGTCGGAACCGGATGCGCGCCGTCCCGCAATGAACTTACGAAGGAGATCCTGAATCGCGGCGTCTCCATCGTGCGCTGCAACCGTTCCGAAGCGAACGCCCTGCTCGGGCTCAAGGGCACCACGCACGGCGTCGACGCCTCCCCGGACGATGCAATCACGGAGGAAACGCTCGACCGCGCCGTGTCGGATGTCCGCGCGCTCGCCGCCAGGTACAACTGCATCATGGCGGTGACGGGCGCGATCGACCTCGTCGGCGGCACCGACGGGCGGGTCGCGGTCATCCGCGGCGGCCACGAGATCATGACGAAGGTGACGGGATCCGGCTGCATGCTGTCCGCATTGACCGCGGCGTATGCCGGAGCCGAACCGAAATTTCTGTTCGAGGCGACTGCCGCCGCGCTCGCGGCCTACGGTGTCTGCGGGGAGCTCGCCTATGAATCCCTGAAGCCGGGCGAAGGATGCGGCACGTTCGCGGTGCGGCTGTTCGATGCCGTCGGGAACCTGGACGTCACCACGCTTCATGAAAGGCTCGATTATGAAGTCCGTCAGCCCTGATTACCTCAAGCTTTACGCCATTACCGACGACGGCCCGGATCTCGTCGAACGCGTCCGCCTTGCTCTTGAGGGCGGCGCGACCTGTATCCAGCACCGGGCGAAGGGCGCGTCGTTCGAGGCCGCCAAAGCAGACGCGCTCGCGATCCAGTCGCTTTGCCGCGAAGCCGGCGTGCCGTTCATCGTGAACGATTCGCTGGAGCTCGCGCTTGCCATCGGCGCGGACGGCCTGCACGTGGGACAGAGCGACACCGCCGCCCGCGACGCCAGGCGTGCGCTCGGCCCGGACGCGATTCTGGGCGTTTCCGCCGCCACCGTGGCGGAGGCGGTCAAGGCGGAACAGGACGGTGCGGACTACCTTGGCGCCGGCGCCGTTTTTTCCACCTCGACCAAGCTCGACGCCACCCATGTGACGCATGACGCGCTCCGGGCGATTTGCGGCGCGGTGGACATCCCCGTGGTCGCCATCGGCGGCATCCATGCGGGCAACCTGCTTCAGCTCGAACACAGCGGCATCGCAGGCATTTCCGTCGTGTCCGCCGTGTTCGGCGCGCCGGACGTGAAGGCCGCTGCCTGCGAACTCAAATCTCTTGTAAATCGGGCGGATTTCACGCTTCCGGACGAAACCGGCATGATCCTGGATTTCGACGGGACCATCCTCGACTCCATGCATGTGTGGCTCGGACTTGCCGGGGATTTCCTCCGTGCGAACGGCGCCGAACCGCGTCCCGACCTGGACGAGCAGCTCGCGAACTGCGCCGACCTGGTTTCCGGCGCGGCCTGGATTCAGAAGGAATACGGCCTGAAGCTCACGCCGGAGGAGACGCTGCAGGGATTGCTTGACATGCTCAATTCGCGCTATCTGGCGTGCGAGCTCAAGCCCGGCGCGGAGGAGTTCCTCCGCGAGGCCGGCCGGCGCGGATTCCGGCTCGTCATCGGCACCGCCAGCGACCGCGCGGCGGTCGAAGCCATCCTTGCCAAACACGGCCTGCTCGGACTTTTCCGCGATATCGTCACCACCGGCGAAACCGGCCTCGACAAGAAGGATCCCGCGTTCTACTGGCTCGCACTCGAACGCCTCGGCACGCGCAGGTCCTCCACCTGGCTTTTCGATGATGCCCCGTTCTGCCTCGATGCCGCGCGTTCGTGCGGCATTCGAACCGTCGGTGTGCCGGACATCTTCTTCCCCGCGGAGGATTTCGCCGGAGCCGACCGCGTGCTGAAACGCCTCGACGAGTGGTTCCGGTCATGAAAACTGTTCTGAGCATAGCGGCGTCCGACCCGAGCGGCGGCGCCGGCATTCAAGCCGACCTGCGCGCCATTTCCGCGCACGGCCTCTACGGGATGGCCGTGCCGACCGCTCTGACCGTGCAGAACACGCTTGGCGTGAGCGGCGTGCTGGTCCTCGAACCGGAGTTTCTGGCGCAGCAGCTCCGCGCCGTGCTGTCCGACATTCGGCCCGATGCCGTGAAGATCGGCGCGATGCCCGGCGCGGACCACGCCCGCGTCACGGCGGACCTTCTGCGGGAGTTTCATGCGGCGAATGTCGTGTGCGATCCGGTCCTGGCCTCCACCAGCGGCGCCGCGCTCGGCACGGTCGAAGCCGTCGAACTGCTTGCCCCGTGCGTGTCGCTCCTCACGCCGAATCTGCCGGAAGCGGCAAGGCTTCTCGGACGCAGTCCTGCCGATTTTACCTCGGATCCGGGCTGCATCGAATCCGCCGCAAAGGAGCTTGCCGCGCGCTTTCATGCCGCCGTCCTGCTGAAGGGCGGACACCGCACCGACGGTTCCTTCGACGATTTCTTCCTCATGCCGGGAAATGAAGGCGTATGGCTCCCGACCCGCGTCGCGCCTCCCTCCGGCAACCACGGCACCGGCTGCCTGCTTTCCAGTTCCATCGCCTGCGGGCTGGCGTCCGGCCTCCCCATGCCCGAAAGCGTCCGGCGCGCCAAGGAACGCCTCTCCGATGCGCTCGCGCGCGGGCTTTCCCTCGGACACGGCAACAGTCCCGTCGATTTCCGTTGAAACCGGGCATATCCCTGCAAAAAAAGCGCCACATCGGAACGAGACGGCGGAACCCGGCGGAATCGGCCCGATCTTTCCGAAACTGTCCCTGCTCAAAGGCTCCAGTAGACGTATCCGGGGGCTTCGAAGTCGCGCCGGTTAAAGAGCCCCTTGACGTCAAGGAGGACTTTCTTTCCGGGGCCGAAGAACCGGTCCATGTCCGCCGCGGAGAGTGTTTTGAATTCGTCATGTGCGACGGCGAGGATGACCGCATCCGCGTTCCGGACACGATCCAGTTCAGAGAGCTCGATCCCGTACAGGCGTTTCGTTTCGGCTGCATCCGCCGCCGGGTCGGAGACGACAGGATCGATGCCGTATTCCTGAAGTTCGCGCACGATATCGATGACCCTCGTATTGCGCGTATCCGGGCAGTTTTCCTTGAACGTGAAGCCAAGGACCGCCACATTTGCGCCCTTGACGTTTTTGCCTGCGGCGATAAGGTTCTTCACGCAGTTCTCCGCCACGTATTTTCCCATGTAGTCGTTGATGCGGCGTCCGGCGAGGATGATCTGGCTGTGGTAGCCCATCATTTCCGCCTTGTAGGTCAGGTAGTACGGATCGACTCCGATGCAGTGCCCGCCCACGAGCCCCGGTTGAAACTTGAGAAAATTCCACTTGGTGCCGGCGGCTTCCAGGACCGATTTCGTGTCGATCCCCATCCGGTTGAAGATGATGGAAAGCTCGTTCATGAACGCGATATTGATGTCCCGCTGGCAGTTTTCGATGACCTTTGCCGCTTCGGCGACGCGGATGCTGCCGGCACGGTGGACGCCGGCCTTCACGACCAGTTCGTAGACGCGTGCCACGCAGTCGAGCGTTTCCGCATCCATCCCGGACACGACTTTTCTGATTTTCGCCAGACGGTGTTCCCGGTCACCGGGATTGATGCGCTCCGGGCTGTAGCCGACCTTGAAGTCCCGGCCGCAAACCAGTCCGGATTCCTGCTCGAGGATTGGGGCGCAGATCTCTTCCGTCACGCCCGGATATACCGTGGATTCGAAGACTGCGACCGAGCCGGGCGTCAGGTTCCGGCCCAGAATACGGGATGCGCTTTTCAGCGGAGCCAGGTCGGGGGTGTGGTCGGGATTGACCGGCGTCGGGACGGCTACGATGTGGAATCGCGCCTCGCGGAGCCGTGCTGCGTCGGACGTGAAGTCCACGGTCGTCCTGCGGATGGAGTCGTCGCCTTCTTCGTGCGTAGGATCGATCCCCTGCCTGTAGAGGTCGATCTTTTCCGCGTTGATGTCAAATCCGAGGACATCGAGTTTTTCCGCGAACGCGACCGCGATCGGCATGCCGACATAGCCCAGGCCGATCAGGGACAGTTTCGTTTCCCTGTTCACCAGCTGGTTGTAAAGATCCGTTGTCATAATGTCCCGGCCTGAAGGTTTTTCCGTTTCCGTTTTCGGTTCCGTCGTTAATATACCGCCTTTGCGCGTATTATTCAAGAGGAGTGAACAAAAATGCGTTCATTATTTCCGTGAAGGCTCCGCCATCGACACGCTCTGTGTGTGCCGTCGCACAGCACGGCACCGTATCGACACACCCTGTGTGTGCCGTCGCGCAGCACGGCACCGTATCGACACACCCTGTGTGTGCCGTCGCGCAGCACGGCACCGTATCGACACACCCTGTGTGTGCCGTCGCGCAGCACGGCACCGTATCGACACACCCTGTGTGTGCCGTCGCGCAGCACGGCACCGTATCGGTGGAGGCTCCGCCTCCTCAGAAATAGATGACCGGGAGCAGATGGTACATCCTCAGCAGACCGAGGACCGCCAGGTGCAAAGGGTAGTAGGCGTAGAAGAACCACTTCATGAACGCGTTGAGGTGCGGATTCGGCCCGCGTTTGCCGTTGTACAGCGCCAGGATCGGGATCGACAGCACCACCGCCAGCTGCAGGGTCGCGTACGTCAGGTTTTCCGGCAGGAACGTGTACCCGAAGACGCCCACGTAGAAGACCAGCCACAGCGCCTGCCGCAGCAGATGCCCGCGGTTCGTCCCGAAGCTCAGCACCAGCACCGACGCCGCGCAGCTCCAGTCGCCGCAGAAACTCGCTACGCAGATCAGGCAGATCAGCAGCGTCTTCAGCCACGTGCTGCGGATGCGCTCCGAATACTCCACGCGGAGCATCACCAGCCCCCACGCCAGCGTCCAGATCACGCTCGTCTGGCTGTGCCACCCGTAGTAGCACGGGATGTACCTGTACCAGTCGGAAAAACCGTTCCACTCGAAGACGTACGCGAAGTGCGAGATCAGCGCGAAGAGGAACATGCGGAACGTGTACTTGTTGACGTTCCGCGTGTGGAAGAACCCCTCCGCCACGAAGAAGCACATGATCGGCATCGTGATGCGCCCGATGATGTGCATCAGCTCCGGCTTCCAGTTCAGCGGACACCCGGGGTAGATCGTCCACGCGATGTGGTCGATCGTCATGGCGACGATCGCGATGAACTTGATCGCGTTCGCATCCAGTATCCTGCAGTTCTTCATGCCGCGTTACACCGCCATTACACCGCCATTTACACCGCCAGATGATTATCTTTCTCTTTTTTCTGCATCAAGAGTTGATAAAGGCAGAAAATCATCCACGGGAGCGTGTTACCCGTGGATGTGTTCTTTTTCGGGGCGAATCGTGCCGGACTTACTTCTTTTCGTCCTTCTTTTCGGCGGGCTTGGGGGCCTTGACCCACTTGCCGTCCTCGCCCTGGATGAATTCGCCTTCGGCGGCCTTGGAACGGATCTGCTTGGCGCGGAGTTCGCCGACCTTGTCGACGGTGGAGCCTTCCTGCTTGGCGATGGCGGTGTAGACGGCCTTGCGGTCCTTGTTCTCGTCCTCGATGAGCTTCTTCTCGTCATCGGAGAGCTTGACTTCCTTGTCGTCCTTGTCCTTCATGACTTCGAGGTAGCCGGTCTTGTTTTCGCCGACGGAGCCGGCCTTCTTGAGGACTTCGATCTTCGGCTTGCGGTCGGCCATGTTCTTCTTGATGGTGGCGGCGGAATCGGCGGCGGAAAGGGCCTGCGGGACGGCGAAAGCGAGCGTGAGCGCCGCAATGGAGAGAGCGAGCAGTTTTTTCATGGTAAAATCTCCTGAAGTAGTGAATTGTTTTGTCCGGATCAAAGCGAATCGAGGTCGCCGAAGAAGTCGTCGAGGGCCTTTTCGATGCGGATGTTGATGTCGAGCGTGATGTGGACGGGCTTGATCTCGATCGGCTTGACGTCGACTTCGTTCTGGGTCCTGATGCAGGCCGACGTGCCGAGCCCGAGCAGGACGGCTGCGGCGGCGAGGATTGGCAGGAATGATTTCATGGTTGGGATTCCTTTCCCTGTTGAGGTTGGTGTTATGTTGTTGCGGTTGTCATGCGATGTCTGATTCTTTCGTATCTGCGGGCGGCGTCAGTTCCCCCGGTTGAAAATCTGCTTGAGGTAGTCGACGAGCTCCAGCGCGTGGCCGGATTCGACGTTCACGTTCGTGTCCAGGCGGATGCCCTGGAAGATGCAGGGCGTGTTGGACTTGATGAACGAGGCGGTCTTCTCGTCGAAGGCATAGTAGAGGGCGCGGTTCGGCTTGCCGTCGAGCTGGAGCGACAGCTTCAGGTTCTCCTTGTTCTCGCCGGAGGAGATCATGCTCATGCGGACCCAGGAGTACGAGAAGTCCTTCAGCGCGTCCTTGGCGAGCTCCATTTCGATGCCGCTCTCGGCATCCAGCAGCGCCTCGTCGATGTCGCCCCTGATCACGCCGTCCTCGCCGGGGGTGGAGAAGAGGAACGCGTCCTCGAAATAGATGTTGTCCGGCAGGAACTGGCCGCTCTTCTGCGTGATGACGACGGGAATGGTGCCGTTGATGGAGCCGCTGCCGGAGATCTGGCCGACCCCGACCTGCGTGAGGAAGACCGGCAGCCCCAGGCGGTCGCAGTACAGCACGGCCTCGGTGGACGTCTGGCCCGCGCGGTACGTGATGCTGCCGAGCCGGATGTGGCCGCCGCACCAGTCGAGCAGGGCGTTTTCGATCTGCCAGGTGTCCGGGGCTTCCATGCGGAACGAGAACTTGCCCGCGCCGGTCTCGATCTTGTCGAATTTGACGGAGTTGAAGGAAAGCGTCTGGCCGGGGGCGGACTTCAGGACGGCGATCTCCGGGATCTCGAATCCGAGGCCGATGCCGCGCACTTCGAGGTTCTTTTCGGGGATGAAGAGGTCGGTGTCGGCGATGTGAAGTTCGGCGTGTCCGGTGGCGGTCTTCGGCAGGATCCTGTAAACGGCGTTCGCACCGATCCTGCCCTTGCAGGAGATCTCCTCGAACTGCGGCAGAAACTCTGCGAGGTCCGCCGAGAGGTCGGCGTCCTGGTCCGGGATGTCGATGCCGCATTCGACCTCGACTCCGGCGTCGCCGAGCGCGACGTCCGCATGGATCTGCCCGTCGATGGAGAGGATCTTCGCGTCCGTCTTCAGGCGGAATGTCTTCGCAGCGTCGTCCCACTGGACCGTGCCGTCGAGCGAGACGGCCTGAATGTCGTCGTATTTGAGGCTGCCGAGCGCGACCTCGCCCGTGCGGGGCGCGGCGGCGGGGGCGGATTCAGCGTCTTCCGCCTCGTCCTCTTCCGCTTTGGCGATCGAGTAGTCGAACGGGAGTTCCCAGCGCAGATTCTCCGCGAGGACCTTCATCCCCGGCATGGCGAGGCTGGAATCTTTGCAGGCGACCTTGCCGGACAGGGCGACGCCGTCGTATGCCGCATTCAGGAGAAGCTCCGGTGCGTCGTACGTGAGCCCGGCGGCATCCATTTTGAACTGGAATCCGTGGATCCCGGCGTCGGCGGTGTACTCCTTGCCGCTGTTGTCCGACTTTGCGTCGAACTCCAGGCTGTCCGCACCGCAGGTCATGCCGTTGAGTTCGGCGAGGAACTTTCCGCCCTTGAGTTCGGCGTACAATTTGTTGGCTCGTCCGGCCGGCGTCGTGTAGCCGGCGCGGAACGATTCGGGATGGAATGTGGCTTTCACGCCGGGCTGTTCGAATGCGAGCTCGCCGCCCAGGAGCTCGATCGTCGCCCCCTGCGTCTTGCCCGTGCTGTCCTCGGCCGACATGACGCCCACGTCGATCCGGTTCGGCTTGAGGGAGACGGACATGCCGTTGTAATCGACCTTGTGTTCGCCGTTCCATATCTTGCAGTTGGCCTCCAGCCAGCCCCGGTCGCCCTCGGAAGCGCTCTTGTCGTAACGGAACGTCCCCTCGATGTTCTCCGGCTCGAACGCGGCGGTCAGCCCCTTGAGCCCGGGGCTGAACGCGCCGCCGTCGAACCCGATCCGGGGTGTGATGTTGAAAGCCGCGGAGACGTGGGTCCCTCCTTCCTTCAACGTGTATCCGGCGAGGAAGGAGCCGAGGCGGACGTTGGCATCGACGCCTTTGTATTTTGCTTTGAGCCGGGGGGTGTTTTCGAGTTTGAGCTCAAACGTCATCTTTTCGTCGTCCAGAGAACCCCCGAACCGGAACTGTGCAGGTTCGGAATCGGCGACTGCGAACTGGAATCCGCCCTGGAGCGTCCTCTTCTGGAACGAGGCGGTCGCTTCGAATCTATCAAGCTCGAACGGGATCGTGTCGTATTCACCCTTCAGAGCGCCGAGCGTGAAGACGATATTGTTTTCCGTTTTGGGCGGGTTCATCGGCTTCACGGTCGGGATGATGCGCGGGACCGTCTTCAGCGAGAAGGGCGCGGCGGAGTCGATGCGGAGTCCCTGCCGCGTGCGGTAGCCGAGCATGAGGTTGCCGTTGAATTCGAACGTCGAACGCTCCATCTCTTCCACGTTCAGGCTGTCGAGGGCGATCTCGGCTTTCGCGTTCAGCGAGACCCCGGCGCGGAGGCCGCGCGGGAGGCCGGACCGTATTGCGCCGGGCAGCGCGGAGGTGGCGAAATTGAAATCGTCGAGGCTCAGCTCGACCTTCTTTTCCCTGTGCAGATAAACCGCCTTGCCCCGGATCCCGTTCGTCGCGAAGTGGACCATGAGCGAACATTCGAGCTTGTTCCAGCCCTGCTCCGGGTCGGGCTTGACCGTGACGGCATACGGGATGTGCAACGTGTCGATCGCGTCCTCGCCGCGCGCCACAGCGGCCAGGCTGCCGGAAAGGGAGATGCGGCCGATCTTTACCGGGATGACGGTGTTCAAGTCGTCGACGGGGGCGGAGTCGCTCTTCTCCTTCTTTTCGCCGGATTGGAACGACTTCGCGAAGATGTCGTAGGCGGGGATGGCGACGGATCCGTCCGAATAATCCGCCGTGACGTTGCAGTTTTCGATATCGATGGATTCGATGGCCCGGTCGCGCAGAAGTGCGAGGGGAGAGTAGCGGATGGAGAGCGATCCGATGCTGCCGACGTTCAGCGGCCTGCCGTTGCGCGTGGTGTCTTTCACCTTGCAGGCGACTTCCGCCGAGGTGAGGCTGATTGTCTTGATGCGGAACTCCACGCCGTCCCCGGCCATTCTCTGAAGAATCTTGTTGATGTCCTGTTCGAGGAAATGTGGCAGAAACGCCACCTCGAGCAGTGCCCCCAGCAGAAGAAAGCACAAAAGCGACAGCAGGACGATCGCCCATTTCGCGCCGCGGGGAAGCGGCGGCTTCTTCCCGGAGGCCGCAACGGAGCCTCCGGACTTTTTGTCCGGTCCGGTTTCCGGTTTCCCGGCTGGGACGGCGGGGGCTTCTGTCGTTTCGTTTTTTTTCGGTTCGGGTTCAGGCATGGGACACGGCGTTTCCGGTTGGTTCTTCGGCAATAAATCTGTGGTGCGCATCTGCGCATTTCCCTAATAATATACCGTGCCCGGAATCAAATACAACTCTTCCGGCAGGCTTTTTTCCGCTTTTTTGTCGTGCCGCGCGCATCGAAGGAAAAGGGAATCCGGTTGCGATCGCATCGTTTCATGGTTCGGAAACGATGTTGAAAATGACGGGGGGCCGCACTTGCCGGAGATACGGCGAAATCATTAAAATAAATGCCAAATTTACGTTTTTTTCCGAAAATACGTTTGCTTTTTTTTAGCGGCAGGAGTATTTTATAGGAGATAGTCCGGGACCGCTTCTTTTCCGAATCCTGAAACCGTTTCCTTTCCATTACATTCCGCATTTCAACAGGAAGGTTGTTGAGAACATTTTTCCTCTGCAATGGCATGACGATGAAAGATTTTTTCAGAAAAAACAAGATCTGCATCTATTCGGTCCTTTCGGTCATCCTCTTCCTGCTTCCTGTGGCACGAACGATTTATGTCGAATCGAAAAACGGCCTGTATCTGATCGATCTGGCTGCATACTGCGATGTGTCCCGGGCATTGTTCAAGGGCTGCAACCCTTTCCCCGATCACCTCGAAACGCTTGTCATCATGGGACAGAACGATGTTCCGATCGTCTACCCGGGACAGATGGCCCTGTTTGCGCTTCCCGGATTCCTGTGGGGGCATGCGGTCCAGATCGGATATCTCGCGTTGAATTTCGCGATCGTTTTTTTCCTGACCGGTCTGACGCTGGTCAAAGCCTGCGGCTATCGGTGGTGCGACCTCCGGAAACCCGGATGGAGGCAATTCGTCTACGCTCTCTGCTGTTTTTGTTTTTTTTCTTCGGCCTGTGTTATGAACATCATGCGATTGGGGCAGATCGTACTCGTCCTGGCGCTCTGTTTGTACGCGCTGTTCTGGGGGCCCGTTTCCCGCTGGCTCAGAGTGGTGCTGTTTGCGTTTATCGCAGTGACGAAATACAGTGTTCTGCCGGTCGTCGCTCCGCTTCTGTTTTTCAAGGGCCGCCGGAAGCTTTGTATCGCGGCTTTTTCTCTCTTCGTTTTCCTTTCCGTTTCGCCGGTGTTCTGCGGCAACGATCTGGCGGAAGTCTACGGCGGCTATTATCAGGCCATCGGGGTCCTGTTTCAGCCGGGAGGCGTCAACCATTACGACATGAGTCCTCTGATGTGCCACTTCGGCTTTTTCAAGATCCCGGTCGTCAATCATGTGTTGAAAGCTGTCGCGATCTGCATGATTCTCTGGCTGTTCTGGCATGAACGCAAAACACGGCATTTCTCCGATACGCTGCTGTTGCTTGCATTGAGCCTTACGATGCTGATTTCCTATCACGCGATCCATGATCTCGCGCTGATTTTCCCTCTTTTGTTCATCCGGCTTTTCGATTTCGCAAAAAAGAAACAATGGTTTTTCTTTTGGGGTACTGCCATTTTCCCGCTTTACCTGATGATTCCCGGCAATGTGATCCTGACCGTCTCTTCCTGGATCGGAGGCATCCGCGGCATTGGCTCCGTCGTGTATCTGAGCAATCATCCCTGGGGGTCTCGTTTCCAGCATGTTTTCCCCGTTACGCCGTTCTTTTCGGCCGCCCTCGCATTGTGGAGCCTGTATCTGTATTTCCGGGTAAAGAATCCATACTGTTTCGAAATACCGGAATCCGGTCCGGCCGGGGAAATGCCGCCGACTGTCTGCCCATCGGGGGCCGCATCTTGACCATCCCGCAATCAATGAATTCAGGACACCGCTAATATGCTTCGTATGCTTCGCCAAGGCTTGCTCCAGTTGCAAAGATGGTATTCGAGGACCAGTGCGCGACTTTATCTGCCCTGTATCGTATTCTGCCGGGATCCGCTGGTCCTGGTCTGTTATGACTGGGATTTTATCAATTGCGCAAAAGATTTCCTGAACTGCTTTTCCAAAAACCGGGCAAAATCGATCCATGTCTTCCTGCAGCTTGGATGGGAAACCGAATCCCCGAAGAACTCGGAGGCTTTTGCCCGGGCGATCAAAGATATCCTGCCGCAGTGCAGCAGGCTGAAGATCACGGTTCTCGCCAATTCCCGAAACGAGGAGAAGATACTTTCCGGACTCGGTCTGCACGCTGTTTTCTGCAATCAGAACGCATTCGTCGAGGAGTCGCGCTACCCTCTTCTTCGAATCCCGAAACGGTACGATGCCATCTATATCGCCCGCCTTTCCCCGTTCAAACGCCATCCTCTGGCGGCGAAGATCGCGTCCCTGCGTCTGATCGGAGACCGGTGCTATTGGATTCCCGGCGAGGCGAAGTATTCCGACGATATCGTCTTCAATCAACTGAAACACGCGGTATGGACTCCTCATATCTATGCAAGGGGAATACCCGCGGAAATCGCCGCGGCGCACTGCGGACTGTGCCTGTCGCAGACCGAGGGCGCGATGTTCGTGAGCATCGAGTATCTTCTTTGCGGCATCCCCATCGTCAATACGTCGAGTCTTGGCGGTCGTGACGAACTCTTCCCCGACTTCGCCGTGAAGACGGTCCCGGACACGCCGGAGGCAATCGCAGAGGCCGTGCAATCCTTTGTCGAACACGCCCCGGACCCGGAGAAGATCCGGGCCGCCGCGCTGGAGAAGATGAAGTCGCATCGCGAAACGTTGCGCAGGCTTTTCAACGAGGCCATGGCGCCGAAAACGTTCCCGGATTCGCGGCCTTTCCCTCATAAACTGATCCTCCGCTGCACGAAAACACCGCTTCAGTTCCTCCGGTACGGTCTCCGAAAATAATCCGTCCTACACGGGCGGGGATGGAAAAACGGATATGAGATGGAACGCGAGCGCGGCGGAGGATGGCGCGGCGCATGAAAACGGGACCGTCGCAGGCTGTCCCGGAACCAAACCGGAAGAGGCGAAAGCCGTGTCCGAGCGGCCGGCGGCATTTCCCGCGGTGCGTCAGCGTGACCGTTTCATGGCGGTCGATCGCCATCATGACCTCGCGCATCCTTTTTCCGAGATCCAGGGCACTTGCTTCCATAGATGCCTCCTTTGAAGTGTTCACGGATACGATACACTTCCTCTGCGGAAAATGCCGGCGGAAACACGTTCTTTCCGTTTTTATACCGGAAAATGTCAGTACGTCAGTTCCTTCATGGAGAACGGCTTGAAGGACTTGATCTTCCGTTCGCGCTCCGCGGGATCGACGGCGAGGTACTTCCAGCGGTTGAACGCGAAGTCGTGCGGCAGGTAGCCGGAGAGCCATTCGTGCGCCATGACGAAGCACATGGTGTGCGTCTCGAAGATCCAGGGGCATTCGCCCTGTAGGAACCGGATCATTTCGCGCGATTTCGTGGCGTAGGCGTCGGGATCGGAGATGGCGAGGAATTCGCGGTACATGGCGTCGTATTCCGCCGACTGGTAGTTCACGCGGTTGCAGCCGCCGGCGTTCTCGCCGTAGAAGAGCTGGAGGAAGTTCTCGGCGTCCGGGTAGTCGGCGGTCCAGGAGTAGCGGAAGAGCTGGATGCTGCCCGCGCGGAGCTTCTGCACGAAACGCGGCCAGGTGTTGAACTCCGGCTGGATCTCGATCCCGATCTCCTTCATGTCGTTCGCCATAAGCTCGGCGGTCTGGCGGTAGAAGGTGTCGCTGCCGGTCTGGTCGAACGTGATCACGAGCGCGCGTCCGGTCTTCGGGTCGATGCCGCCCTTGTATCCGGCAAGCTCGAGTTCGCGTTTCGCAGCTTCGACGTCGCGGTGTCCGAGCTCGGGATTCGGCTCCGTGACGGCGCCCGGGATGCCCGGCGGCACGGGGCCGTACGCCGCGGAGAAACGGCTCCCGGAATGTTCGATGCGGCGTTCGCGGTCGAACGCGAGCGTAATCGCGCGGCGGAGGTGCGGATTGCCGCCGAGGAGCGGATCGGTGAAGTTGAAGCCGATGTAGTTGGTCTCGAGCTGGGGGCGGGAGAGCAGGCGGATGCCGCGTCCGCGCAGCGCCGGTGACAGCTCCAGATCCTTGTTCACGACCGCCTCGAAGCACTCGCTGTCCGGCACGTACAGGTCCAGGCGGCCCTGCAGGAACATCAGCCACGAGGCGAGGGGCTGTTTCACGAGGTAGCAGGAGATGCGGTCGGCGGCGGGGAGCGTGCGCCCGTCGGACTCCGCGTGGTAGTCCTCGTAGCGCGCCATTTCGATGATGTAGTCCTTCTCCCAGCGGGTCAGGCGGAACGGCCCGGAGCCCTGCGGGCAGTCCGCGAAGGAGCCGCCGTAATGCTCCAGTGCGCGGCGTGCGACGACGGCGGTGTACGGCAGGGCGAGCGCGTAGAGGAACCGCGGATCGGCTTTTTCCAAGTGGATTATGAGCGTGCGGTCGTCCCTGATCTCCAGGCCTTCGCACAAATCGTCGTAGGGCGACATGTCGCCTTCCTCCGCGGCTTCCGTGCGCTTCCGGAAGTCGTCCAGGCCGCGGATGCGGTCGCGGACCAGCCAGAAGCCTGGCGAACGCAGCCGCGTGTCGGCGAGGCGCAGGATGGAGAACGCGACGTCGCGCGCGGTGACTTTCCGGGCGGCTTTATCTTCCCCCGCGAAGGCTTCGCCGTCCTGGAAGAAGAGGTCGTCGCGAAGCATGCAGGTGTAGGCGGTGCCGTCGGGCGAGACTTCCGGCATGGAGGTCAGCATGCACGGTTCGAGCAGGTATTCGCCCTCGGCGTAACGGTATTGCAGCAGGGTGTCGTAGAACGCGCCGCAGACGTACTGGCTGGCGGCGTCGGCGGCGAGCGCGGGGTCGAGCGTGTTGATCTGCTTGCCGAGGCTCATCGTCACGCGTTTGACCGTCGCGGGATCTTCCTCGGGGCCGTCGCAGGCGCACAGCGCCAGAAGCGCGGCTATGACGGGGCACAGCAGGGTCGCACAGAGAAAATGCCGCATGGAAAGATACACGTTCATTCCTCGTCAGACCCTCCTCCCTCTTCGCGCATCCAGCGGTCCGCCGCCCCGATCGCGTCCTCGTAGGAGAATCCGCGCCCCACAAGACATCGTACGGCCTTCGCCTTGCGTTTGTGCGCATCGGGTTCGCGGCGGAACTGCGCGGCCTTGCGGTGAAGCACGGCGAACGCATTGTCGCCGTCGTCAGACTGGTTGGAAGCTGAACTGATTTCGAACTCAGCGGGCGCATCCTCCTCTTCCTTCCCGTTCAGGACCTGTTCGATGATCTCGTTCGGGATGCCGCGTTTGCGGAGCGCGATGCGGATGCGCGCCGGGCCGTATCCGCGCGAACGGTAGGACCTCGCGACGTCCTCGGCGAGGAAGTCGTCGTGAAGCGCGCCCATGCGCTTGACCGCGAGGACGGCTCCGTCGATCTCGGCCGGCGAAAAAAGCTTTTTCGCACCGAGTTTCGTGCGCAGTTCGGCGGTGGAAACGAGGCGTCTGGCGAGGATCTCCACTGCGGCGACGAGGGCGGTTTTCTTTTCGGGAGGCATGGCGGACCGGGTTCTTTCTCTGTTCTGCGTTGGTTCAGGGAAAAAGATACACCGGGATCATGCGAAAATCAACCCGGTTCGTTGAGAATTTCGGCGAAAAGCGCGCCGACGGGGAGGAACCGCAGGAACTTTACGCGGAGCAGCTTGCGGGAGATGTCCGACTCGCTGCTGACGATGGTGCGGACGTAGTTGCCGGACCAGCCGTCCCAGAGTTCCTTCTTGTTGCAGTTGGTCTCGACGAGGACCGCGCCGGTGGCGCCGACGAGGCTCTTCGCGAAGTTCTGCGCGCATTCCTCCTTCAGCGCCTTGAGCTGTTCGATGCGCTCGGTTACCACGGTCTTCTGCACCTTGTCCGGCATATCGGCCGCCGGGGTGCCGGAGCGCGGCGAGTAGGGGAAGACATGGATGTTCGCGAAGTCCATTTTGCGGAGGAATTCGAGCGATTCGGCGAAATCGGCGTCGGTCTCGCCGGGGAACCCGACGATGATGTCGGTGCCGAGGTGAAGGTGCGGGATCGCCGCGCGGGCGTATGCCGCGTACTCGGCGAATTTCGCGGTGTCGCAGTGGCGGTTCATGGCGGCCAGGATCCTGTCGCTGCCGCTCTGGAGGGGCAGATGCAGGAATTCGCAGACCTTGTCCGCGTTGCGCTTCATGGCGTCGACGATGGGGAAGATCTCGTCGCACGGTTCGGTGGAGCTCAGGCGGATGCGGAAATCGCCGGGGACTTCGCACAGGCGGTCGATGAGCTCCGGCATGCCGACTTTGCCCGCCTTGTAGTGGCACGTGTTGACGCCGGTCAGCACGATCTCGTGGAAGCCGTCGGCGACGGCCTTCTTGAACTCGGCGGTGATCTCCTTCAGGTCGCGGGAACGCTCCGGGCCCCGCGCGGCGGGCACGATGCAGTACGAGCAATGGTTGTTGCACCCCTCCTGCACCTTGATGAACGCGCGGGAGCGGAACGGGAAGACGCCCTGCGCCTGTTCGGCGAAGATGCCCTTCGCGAGCTTCGGGGCGGCGGGCGCGTCGCGTTTTTCCAGCAGCGCGAGGTACTGGGGCAGGATGGTCTCGATTTCCTTCTTCTGCTCGTTGGTGAGCACGAGGTCGATGTCCTGGTTCTGTTCGAGCTCGTCTCTGCTTACGTCCGCGGCGCAGCCGGTAAAGACGATGAACGACTGCGGGTTTTCCGCCCGGATGGAGCGGAGCGCCTGCTTGCTTTTCTTATAGGCGGTTTCGGTGACGGTGCAGGAGTTGACGAGGATGAGGTTCGGACTGCTGGAAGCGTCCGGGGAAACGATCTGGAATCCGAGGCGGATCAGTCTGTCGTTCAGAAGTGCGCTGTCGGCCTGGTTGAGCCGGCAGCCGAGTGTTATGACCGCTGCTGTGATCGGTTTCATGTTCTGTCGGGATAATGTGATTGGAATAGAATAAAACGACCCTGCCGGGGATGCGCCCCGGCGGATTGAGCCGTGTGTGCCGGTACGGATCAGGAGCGGATCTGTCCCGTCCCGTAGATCTTGTACTTGTAGGAAGTGAGCTCGGGCAGCCCCATCGGGCCGCGCGCATGGAACTTGTCCGTGCTGATGCCCATCTCCGCGCCCATGCCGAATTCGCCGCCGTCGGTGAAGCGCGTTGAGGCGTTCCAGTACACGGCCGCCGAATCGACATTGTCGAGGAAGAAGTTCGCGTTCGCTTCGTCGGTCGAGAGGATGCTGTCGCTGTGGCCGGAACCATAGCGGTTGATGTGGTCGACCGCCTCCTTCACGCCGGGGACGATGCCGACCGTGACGTCAAGCGAACCGTATTCCTTCGGCCAGTCCTCCTCGGTGGCAGGGACGACCGCGACCGGGGCGGCGAGCTTCGCGAAGGCCTCGTCGCCGTGCATGGTCACGCCGAGCTGCGCGAGCCTTGCGGCGAGCTTCGGGGCGAATTCCGGCGCGATCGAGGAGTCGATGAGGATGGTCTCCAGCGCGTTGCAGACGCTCGGGCGCTGGCACTTTGCGTTTTCGATGACGACGAGCGCCTGGTCCTGGTCGCATGCATGGTCCACGAAGATATGGCACACGCCCTTGTAATGCTTGAGGACGGGCATCGTGGCCTGTTCCACCACGGCGCGGATCAGGCGCTCGCCGCCGCGCGGGATGACCAGGTTGATGCAGTCGTTCATCTTCAGCATGGCGGAGACGGCGGCGTGGCCCTTGAACGGCACGAGCTGAAGCGCGCCTTCGGGCATGCCCGCGGCCACTCCGGCGTCGGAGATGCATTTTGCGAGCGCTGTGTTCGAGCGGAACGCTTCTTTGCCGCCGCGGAGGATGACCGCGTTGCCGGACTTGATGCAGAGGCCGGCGGCGTCGACCGTCACGTTCGGGCGGGACTCGTAAATGATCGCGATGACGCCGATCGGCACGGAGACCTTGTCGATGCGGAGGCCGTTCGGGCGCGTGACGCTGGAGAGGATGCGGCCGACCGGATCGTCGAGCCCGGCTACATGGCGCAGGGCGTCCGCCACGTCCTTGACGCGTTTCGGCGTCAGCGTGAGGCGTTCGAGTTTCGGCGCGTCCAGGCCGTTCTGTCTGGCTTCTTCCAGGTCTTCGGCGTTGGCGGCCAGAATGACATCCGTATCGCGTTCGAGCGCGTCGGCCATCGCCAGCAGCCAGCGTGTGCGGCTGGCGGAATCGGCGACGGCGAGCGCACGGGAGGCGCGGAGGGCGCGGAGCCCGAGTTCGTGCATCGCTTCCCGCATGTCGGCTTCGTTGTTTGTTTCGCAGATCATCTGATGATTACCCTGAATTGATTCGCCGGGGGGCGGCGTCATGCGCTTTTCCCGGCGCGGCGGCTCCGCGGAACGGAGCCCCGTGTTGAAAGATTGTGCATAATAAGATACTTATCCTTGACGGATTTGCAAATCAAAACCTTAAAAAATATGGGTTTTTCCCTGAAACGACAGCATCAGCAGGGAAAACAGCAGGTAGGAGTGGTCCTTCCCGCCGTCCTGATGTTCGTCGATCAGGCGTTCCACGGCGGCACGGTCGAACATCTCCCACTGCTTCGGAAGTTCGTCCAGCAGGGCGGTGCGCAGGCGGTCGCGCCAGATGGTGCGGAACCATGCCGCGACCGGCACCCCGAACCCGCGCTTGCGGCGTGCGGCGAGTCCCGGCGGAAGCTCCTTCGCGAACGCGTCGCCGAGGATGCGTTTCCTGCGGCCGTCAAGGATTTTGAATGAGACGGGGAGCGCTCGTGCGAATTTGGAGACTTCGGGGTCCAGGAAGGGATTCCGCACCTCGAGCGAGGCGGCCATGGAGCAGACGTCGACCTTCGTCAGTACGTCGCCGGGCAGGTAGCGGCTCAGGTCGTCCTCCATCAGCGACGCCACGAGCTCGGCGGCCTCGGGAAGCGAGCGTGTTGCGTTCAAGTACGGCCGGAGATCCGGCGCAATCGCGCCGATGGCATCCGCGGCGAAATGCGTCATCAGGGCGTCGTAGCGTGCGCCCGTGCCGGGGACCGCACCGAGCCGCAGGAACCGTTTCAGCCGTCCGGCCCGGCTCCGTTCGCCCGAATCGGACAGGCACGCCGCTGCGGCGTTCCAGAGGAATCCGGGCGTGAAATTCCGCAGGTTTTGAAGCGCGTGCATTGCGCGGTAGCGTTCGTACCCGCCGAACAGCTCGTCCGCGCCGTCCCCGCTCAGCGCCACCGTTACGTGTTCGCGGGCGAACCCCGCCAGGAAGTACGACGGCAGCATGGAGGCGTCCGCATAGGGTTCCCCGAACTCGGCGGCGAGCTTCGGCAGCAGATCGAAATCCTCCGGGCGGACCGTCTTGACATGAAGATGCAGGCCGTGCGGGGCCTGCGCCGCGAGGTGTTCCGCCGTGGCCTTGCAGTCGGCGCTTTCATCGTAGCGGGGATCGTCGAACCCGATGGAGAAGCATTCCAGCGGAGCGGTCGAATGCTTTGCGGCGAGGGCGGCCACGATGGCGGAGTCCAGCCCGCCGGACAGGAAGACGCCCAGCGGCACATCGGCGACCAGGCGGCGTTTCACGGCCTCCGAAAGCAATTCGCGCACAGTTGCGCAGGCGTTTTCATAAGAGATATTTGTCGGTTCGATTCGAACTTGCGCGCCCCAGTCGATCTCGCGGACCGCGCCGGTTCCCAGCCGGAACTCGACCGCAGTCCCCGGACGGAGTTTCTTTACGTCCTCGCGGATGGTGTCCGGTGCGGGGATGTACTGGAACGCCAGGTAGTCGGCGAGCGCCTGAAGCGAGATCGCGTCCGGACAACTCGGACAGAGCGTAAGCGTCCCGAACCTGCTGGCGAAGGCGAACTCCCCGGTCGGGAGATGGAAATAAAACAGCGGCTTTACGCCGTGGTAGTCGCGTGCCAGCAGGACCGAATTTTCCGCCGCGTCGTAGAACGCGAACGCGAAGAATCCATTGAGGCGAGGAAGGCATTTTTCCCCCTCGCGGATCAGGAGTTTCAGCAGGACCTCGGTGTCGGATTTCGTTTGGAAGGCCTCACCCGCCTGCTCCAGTTTATGCCGGAGTTCGCGGAAGTTGAAGATCTCGCCGTTGAAAACGAGCGTGTACCGGCCGTTCCCGCCGTGCATGGGCTGGGCACCGCCGTCAAGGTCGATCACGGACAGGCGGGTGTGAGCGAGCCCGAACGCACCGTCCACATAAATGCCATGTGCATCCGGGCCCCGCTGGCGCATCGTGCCGCAGAGCCTTTGCAGGAACGCCTCGTCGGGGGGCGTCCGCGGGTTGAAGCATCCGGCGATCCCGCACATAAGTCATTCCCCCCGTCCGGTGATCGGGATGTGCCGGGACTGCCGCCGGCGGAGTTCCGCTGCCTCGTAGTCGGCCTTCGCCCGCGGAATGAAGCACGTGTCAAGGAAACGTTCCAGAATGATCTTCCGTGCGAGCTCGGACGGATGGAGCATGTCCTCGGCGTAGAAGCGGTAGTCGCGCAGTTCGTCGTTCAGGATCTCGAACGCGGGAAAATACGCGCATCCGTCAACCTTGGCGCAGACGTCCGCGGCGGCCGCCCGCAGCCTCGCCTTCGAGAGCGAGTTCGTGGTCAGGTCGCCGGGGTTGTGCCGTACGGGCGAGAGCGTGATGATGATCGGGCACCTGGCGTTGTACGAACGGATGATCTCGCAGGCGTTCCGCATGGCGGCGCGGCAGGTGTCGTAGGAGAGCACGGACTGCTCGAACTCGTTTCCCGGCGCCTTGTGGCAGTTCGCGACCACGAGGCGTTCCGGCATGTGTTTGTAGACGACCGCGGTCGACACGGTCATGAGGAAGAAATCGGCTTTTTTGAGCGTGCGGCGGAACCGTTTGGCGGACTCGTTGGCATTGGCGGCGCCCTCGGCCGCGCTTGCGGCGGAGAACGACCCGTGATGTCGCCAGGAATGCCACATGCCGTTCAGCTCGAAGAAATCGCTTTCCGTGTAGCCGCATTCCAGCCGCTGCAGGGCATCGTTGATGGAGTAGGGATTGTACAGGATTCCGTTCGGGTTGATCATTCCCTTCATGCCGCTGTCGAGCAGAGTCGCCGCGATGTCCTGCGCGAAGCACGAACCGATGGCGGCGAGGGTGCCCTGCGCCCGGATCTTTGGGAACGGGAAGGTGCAGTTGACCGGGGTGTACGGGATGGAGCCGGTTGAATTCATGAGAGCGGACCTCCGGTGATAAGTTTTTCCAGCAGGAGCGAGTAGCGCGGCTCCCGGACGGCGTTGCGGACCGCCATGGAGACGGCCTTGCGCGAACCGACCAGGACCATGAGGCGCTTGGCGCGGGTTATGCCGGTGTACAGCAGGTTCCGCTGGAGCATCATGTAGTGCTGGGAGAGGATCGGCATGACGACGGCGGGGAACTCGCAGCCCTGCGACTTGTGGACGGTGACGGCGTAGGCAGGGACGATCTGCTCGGCCTCCTCGAACCGGTATTCGACCATCGGGCCGGACTCGTACCGCACCTGGAACGACTCGTTCTGGAAGTCGATGCGTCCGAGGAAGCCCATGTCGCCGTTGAACACGTTCTTGTCGTAGTTGTTCACGATCTGCATGACCTTGTCGCCGCTCTTGAACAGGCGGCCGAGCGAGCGGAACACGAATTTCTTCTCCGGGTTCAGCTTCTCCTGGAGCAGTTCGTTCATCGCCTGCGTCCCGACCGCGCCGCGGTTCATCGGGCACAGCAGCTGGATGTCGCGGACCGGGTCGAAACCGAACCGGCGCGGGATGCGGTCGGTGATCATGCGTTCGATCACGTCGGCGGCGTCCTCCGGTTCGTCCTTCTCGATCCAGTAGAAATCGGCCTGCGCATCCTTTTCGCGGCGGGGCAGGCGCGGCACGACGCCGTTGTTCACGTCGTGGGCGGCGTGGATGATGCCGCTTCCCTCGCCCTGCCGGAAGATCTGCGTGAGGCGGGAGACGGGGCAGACGCCCGACGCGATGAGGTCGTTCAGGACGTTGCCGGGCCCGACGGACGGCAGCTGGTCCGGGTCGCCCACGATCACGATGGACGCGCCGGGCTTCACCGCGCGGAAGAACGCCAGCGCGAGCAGGATGTCGAGCATGGAGGTCTCGTCCAGCACGTAAAGGTCGTATGGAAGCTGGTTGCCGCGCCCGAACACGAATTTCCGGGCGGTGGGGTCCCATTTGAGCAGGCGGTGGATCGTGAACGAGGTCAGCCCGGTGGCCTCGGTCATGCGTTTTGCGGCGCGTCCGGTCGGGGCCGCCAGAGCGATCGACAGGTGCGCGAGCTTCGCGCGGCGGACGATCTCCGAAACGACCGTAGTCTTGCCGACGCCGGGGCCGCCCGTAATGATCGTGACGGGCGACTGGGACACGCGGTCGACGGCGAGGAGCTGTTCATTGCTGAATTTCGAGTTTTCCGGCGCAGGCATCTGCGCGAGTTTCGCCCCGGCGAATCGGTCGCGCGACTGGAGGAACCGGATCAGGAAGGGCAGTTCGTCCTCGCAGCGCAGGAGCCCGGGCTCGTAGATCATCACGTCGCCTTCGTGCGAGACGCAGGACGCAGCGCGCTTCGTCTCCAGCGCCTTTTCCAGCGCCGTGTCCGCGTCCGCCTCGTCCACTTCAAGCAGGTCGGACAGGAACTTGATGAAGATGGCCTGCGGCATGCAGACATGCCCGGCCTGGCGCGCCTGCAGGAGGCCGTAGGTCACGCCCGCGGTCATCCGCCGCACGTCATTCCGCCCGATCCCGAGCTGGCGCGCGATCTTGTCGGCGTAGATGAATCCGATGCCCTTGATGTCCGCGGCGAGGCGGTACGGGTCCTCGCGGATGACGTTCGGGGCATCGTTGCCGTACTTGTCGTAGATCCTGGCGAACCAGGCGGGATTGATGCCGAGCCCCTGCAGGTAGATCTGGCTTTCGCGGCGGTCGGAGTTCTCCTTCCACGCCTTGCGGATGGCCTCGATGCGCTTTTTGCCGAGGCCGGGGACTTCCTTCAGGCGGCGCGACTGCTGGTTCAGCACGTTCAGCGTGTCGGCGCCGAACGTGTCGACGATGGCTTTGGCGTATTTCTCGCCGATGCCCTTCACGACGCCGCTGGAGAGGTATTTGACCAGGCCGTCGCGCGTGGCGGGAAGCGAAAAGACGCACGAGCTCACGCGGAACTGCCGTCCGTGGTCCTTGTGCATCTCCCATTTGCCGGAGAGCTGGACCGTCTGGCCGGGTGTCAGGCCCGGTACGGCGCCGACTGCGGTGAACACGGCCCCCTGGGCGTCCCGCAGGCGGAACACCGTGTACGAGGCATCCTCGTTTTCGTACACGACGTGCTCCACTTCCCCGTTGAGCTTGTGCTCGGCGAGAGAGGCGTTCCCGGATTCGATGCCGTTTCCGTCCGTCATGGCCGCCCGCGGGTTGAGCTCGCGATCAGGATCAGTGATGCGAGAAGATGCGTTCCGGCGCGTGGCGCAGCGCCACGCCGAGTTCGTTCGCGCGTTTCACCACGTCGGCGTCCTTCAGGGAACCGGCGGGGGAGACGACCGCGCGGATGCCCGCGGCGGCGGCGACTTCGAGGGCGTCCGGGAACGGGAAGAATCCGTCGCTGGACATGGCGGCCCCGTCGAGCGTGACGTCGCCGGTGAATTTCTGCTTGAATTTCTCGATGGCCTGCTCGACCGCGCCCACGCGGTCCTGTTCGCCGGTGCCCACGGAGAGCGTCTGGCCGTTCTTCACGATCACGACGCCGTTCGAGCGCACGGAGATGTTGATGTACCACGCCGCGAGCAGGTCCTTCGCCTGCTGGCCGGTCGGTTCCACGGTGGAGACCTGTGCTCCGCATGCCTTGTTCTCGCCGGTGGCGGCGGGGAGGTCGGCGAAGGAGCGGACATTGGTGAGGAGCGGGGCTGCGACCACGAGCGAGCCGTCGCCGAGGACCTTGATGGTGTTGACGGCGGGGTCGCCGACGAAGCGGGGCAGGGTGTCGAGCGCACCGCACTTGAGCACGCGAAGCTGCTTGTTGACCTTGTAGGTCACGCTGTCGTTGAAGACCTCGAGCGCCTCGGCGTCGAAATCGGGCGCGACGACGCATTCGGCGAAGAGCTCCATGATGGCCGCGGCGGTGTCCTTGTCGACCTTGCGGTTGAATGCGATCACGCTGCCGAACGCGGCGCGGGCATCGCAGTCGCGTGCCTTGATGAAGACCTGGCGGAGCGTCTCGCCCGGAAGCCCGACGGCGGCGCCGCTGGGGTTCACGTGCTTCATGACGGCGCACGCGGGTTCCTCGAAATACTTCACGATGTTCAGTGCGCCGGAGATGTCTTCCAGGTTCGTCTGGGAGAGGCCGTTCTTGCCGGTCTTCAGCATTTCGAGGTCCATGAGCGCGCCGTGTTCGTCGGCGGGACGGTAGAACGCCGCGGGCTGGTGCGGATTCGTGCCGTAGCGGAGGTCGTCTTTCTTGACGTAACGGCGTCCGCAGACGATGATTTCATCGGGGAAATCCCCGATATTGGCGGTAAGATAGGTGTTTCTGTCGATCTTTCCAGACATTTTTTCGACTCCGGCTTTGAAAGGTTGGATTTTTGTGGTATCTTAAAATGCATCATTCAATTTACATTCACGCGGGCAATATCGCAAATCACATTCGCAAAAAATCTTCGATTTTATTTGGACTTGACCTGAAATGAACGGTATCTTTCTGACACTGGAGGGCGGCGAAGGCTGCGGCAAATCCACTCAGCTCGAACGCACCGCCGCCGCCTTGCGCGCCGCGTCCGGCCGCGAAGTCGTCACCGCGCGTTCCCCCGGCGGCACCGCCGTCGCCGAAAAAATCCGCGCCATCCTGAAGACCCGCGAGCCTGGCGAAGACCTGCTGCCGGAGACGGAGCTGATGCTGTTCGGCGCGTGCCATGCCCAGATGTGCGAACACATGATCCGGCCCGCGCTGGAACGCGGCGCGGTCGTGATTTCCGACCGTTTCACCGACAGCACGCTCGTCTACCAGGGCTGCGCCCGCCGCATCGCCCCGGAGACGGTCGCCCGCGTGAACGATTTCGTCTGCCGCGGCACGCGTCCCGACCTGGTGCTTGTGCTGGACAACCCGGTGGAGCTCGGACTCCGTCGTGCCGCGGAACGCTCCGGGGCGGCGACTCTGAACGATCGGTTCGATTCCGAGTCCGCGGCGTTCCATGAGGCGGTGCGGAACGGCTTCCTCGAGCTTGCCCGGCGCGAACCCGGCCGCTTCGCCGTGATCGACGCGTCGCCCTCGCCCGAACAGGTCACCCAATCCATTCTGGAGGCGATCCATGCACGACTGGCAATCCTTTGAATCCGCATTCCCGCTCCTCGGGCGTTCCCTCCGCATGGCGAAGAACGCCGGCCGGCTTGGGCATTCCCACCTCGTGGTCTCCTCGAACGCCGCCATCCGCACGCGGTTCCCGACCCTGCTCGCCCAGCTCGCCGTCTGCCTGGACCCGCTCCCCGACGGGACTCCGTGCGGGCGCTGCGAAACGTGCTCCCTGCTGGAGAACGGACTGTATCCCGACCTCTTCCTGCTCGCGCCGACCTCGAAGTCGCGCCAGATCAGGATCGGGGACGACGATTCCGAACCGGACACGCTTCGCAACTTCGAAGCCATGTTCCACCTCAGCAGCGCCTCGCCCGGCGGCTGGAAGATCGGCGTGATCCAGGACTGCGACACCATGAACGAAAACGCGCAGAACGCGTTCCTGAAGACGCTGGAGGAGCCGCCTCGCAACTGCCTCTTTATCCTCACGACAGGGCATCCCGCTTCGCTCCTGCCCACGATCCGCTCGCGCTGCCAGATCCTCTCGCTCACGGACAACGTCTGCAAATACGACCTGGAGACGTTCGCCGCCGTGCCGGACCTCCTCATGAAGCTTACGTTCGGCTCGAAGGGGGACCTCGTGGCCGGAGAGGATTGCGCTGCCGGGCTCATCGAAGTGCTCGGCTCGCTCGGCGGCATGGCGGAGACCACCGTGCAGGGGCGATGGGCCGACCGCCTGAAATCCGCGGAGAACCTCGAGTCCGCCGCCATGAAGCTGATCGAGAAGCGCATGGACGGCGAGACCGGCTGCGAATACATCCGCCTGCGCGAGGAGTTCCTCAGCATCCTGCACACCTGGTTCGCGCAGATCGCGCTCGTTTCCGAGGGGACGCCGGTCGAACTCCTGTCCAATCCCGAGGTCGTCCGCGTGTGGCTGGACGCCGACCCGCGCCCCATGCTTCCGCCGGACGAGGCCGCGCGCATGCTGTACGAGGCGGAAAATCTGGTCCGCGTGCTGAACACCAACGTCAATGACGAACTCGCCGTGCGGGCGTTCGCGCTTTCCGTCGCGATCGACACCGGCGTGCAGGGATGACCGGAACGATGCCCGCCGAGATCAGGGACCGCTACGAGTTCGCGCCGATCGGGCTCCTGCACACCGGGCTCCGCTGGCGGTACGAGGCGCCGCGCCAGGCCGGGTTCTCCGAGGCGAAGGCGCGGATCGAACTCTACCCCGGGCGCGGCTTCGAGCAGGCGCTGGAGGACCTCGCCGGGTTCGAGCGCATCTGGGTCGTCTTCATCTTCCACCTGAACGCCACCTGGAAACCGAAGGTGACGCCCCCGTACGCCCCCGAAAACCGCAAGTACGGCGTCTTCTCCACGCGGTCGCCGCACCGGCCGAACCCGGTCGGACTGAGCTGCGTCGAGCTGGAAGGCATTGACGGCCTGAACGTCTACCTGAACCACTGCGATATCCTCGACCGCACCCCGATCCTCGACATCAAGCCGTACATCCCCGCGGTCGATGCATTCCCGGAATCGAAGGCCGGGTGGCGCGACGAGCTCGTCCTGTCCGAATGGAAGCATGTGTTTTCGCCGGCCGCGCGGGCGCAAATGGACTGGATTAAGGTGCAGACCGGACTCGACCTCGCCAACTTCTGCGCCGTCCAGCTGAAATACGAACCCTTTAATCCCGCCCGCAAACGCATCGACCGCCTCCCGGACGGCTCCTGGGCGATCCACTGCCGCACCTGGCGCATCGTCTACCGCGCCGACGCGGACGCGCATGTGCTGAATTTCGAGTCCGTCAGCTCGAACTACATGCCGGACGAGCTCGCGCCCGGCGCACCCGATCCGTACACGGACAAGGCGTTCCACCGGGCGTTCCTGGAGGTCGCGTCATGGAAGTGAAACTCTGCCGTATCACGGGATTCTGTTCCGGCGTCCGGGCAGCGCTCGAGCTGACCGACGACATGCTGAAGAAGCACGGCCCGCCCGTCTTCATCCTGCACGACCTCGTCCACAACGAATCGGTCGTGAACGACCTTCTCATGCGCGGTGCAAAGATCGTCGACGAACCGGAGGGGCTTCCTCCCGGCGCCACGCTCATTTTCAGCGCGCACGGGGTGTCCGAAGCGGTCGAGGCGCGCGCCCGGGCGCTCCCGCTGAACATCGTGGACGCCACGTGTCCGCTGGTCCGGCAGGTGCAGAAACGCGGCGCCGCGCTTTCCGAGGCGGGCCATGCGGTCCTGCTCTTCGGCAAGGCCGGACATCGCGAGGTCGAAGGCATCCTCGGGCGCATCCCCGGCGAAAAGCATCTGCTGACGAACCCGGAGGACGCCCGTGCGTTCGAGCCTGCCCCCGGCCGCACCTACGCCTGCATCAGCCAGACCACGATGAACAGCGACGTGATCGCGGAGATGACCGCGATCCTGCGCGGGAAGATCCCCGGCCTGGTCGAATCCGCGTCCGTCTGCCATGCCACGCTCACGCGCCAGAATGCCGTCCGCGAGCTTGCGGCGGCCTGCGACCTCGTGCTCGTGGCGGGGTCGGCGCACAGCTCGAACACGCTCCGCCTCTGCGAGATCGTCCACAACCAGGGCGCGCGTGCCGAACTCGTCTCCGGCCCGGAAGCCGTCACGCCGGAACTCCTTCGCGGCGCGAAGTGCGTCGGCGTCACCTCGGGCGCGAGCGCGCCGGACACCCTCGTCCGCGGCATCTATGACGCCGTGCAGCGCATCGCCGAATCCGAAAAGGCGTTTTGAGCCGAACCCGTGGGCGCGTTCTCCGGAAGACGGCACGGCTCCCGCGAAAAAGAGGAAACGGGTGAAACGGTTCTTCCGGCGTTCATCGTTTCATCGGGCGAATCCGGGGCGGGTCCTGCGGCCTGATGTTTTTTGAGATAAACCACGGTCGGTCCCGTTTGAGAAAGCCCGGCAGCCCGTCAACACGAAAGAAAAGGCTTTTTTTTCATCCTCAATCCTTGAAAATAACAAAAAACGGTTTAATGTATGGTGTTTTGAAATCTTCCCGAAACAGAATTCAACAGGACTTCAATCTTAACTTCGTCAGGTTTTTTATGGACTACAACGTTTTATTCCAGTCGGTCAGGATCGGCAAGCTCGAACTGAAAAACCGTTTCATGATGGCTCCTGTCGGCCCTCTGGGTCTTGGCGATGCCGACGGGGCGTTCAACCAGCGCGGCATCGATTACTATGTGGAACGGGCGAAAGGCGGAACCGGCCTGATCTGCACCGGCGTTACGTTCGCCGATTTCACGGTGGAGGAGCATTCCTGCCCGGGCGTGCCGGTTCCGACGCGGAATCCGCATCAGTTCATCCGCACCGGCAGGGAAATGACGGAACGGATTCATGCGTACGGATCCAGGATCCTGCTCCAGCTTTCCGGCGGTTTCGGACGCGTGTCGATCCCGGAAGACCAGGGTGCGGACAATCCTGTCGCCCCCTCCGAGATTCCGCACCGCTGGATCGACAAAACGTGCCGCGCGATCACGGTGGATGAGATTCATCATATCGTCGCCATGTTCGGCAAGGCGGCGGCGATCGGGAAACGTGCCGGTTTCGACGGCATCATGATCCATGCCGTCCATGAAGGTTACCTGATCGACCAGTTCGCGATCGCCATGTTCAACCACCGCACGGACGAATATGGCGGGTCGCTGGAAAACAGGCTCCGTCTTGCCAAAGAGATCCGCGAGGAGATCGCGAAGACCTGCGGTCCCGATTTCCCGGTGGTCATGCGCCTGTCCACCAAGAGCTTCATCAAGGATTGGCGCAAAGGCGCGCTTCCCGGCGAGGAATTCGAGGAAAAGGGACGCGATGAAGCCGAAGGGCTCGAAGTCGCAAAACTGCTGGAACAGTACGGCTACGACGCGTTCGATGTGGACGTCGGTTCCTATGACAGCTGGTACTGGTCGCATCCGCCGATGTACCAGAAGGACGGTCTCTACCTGAAGTACGCGAAGGCGGTAAAGGAGGTCGTGAAAGTTCCGGTGATTTGCGCCGGCAAGCTTTCGAATCCCGATCTGTCCTCGCAGGCGGTGAAGGACGGCTGGATCGATATCGTGTCTCTCGGGCGTCCTCTGCTTGCCGATGCCGATTACGCGAACAAACTGCGCAGCGGCAGGAAAGCGGACATCCGCCCCTGCATCAGCTGTCAGGAGGGGTGCATGGGAAGGATCCAGAATTTCTCGCTGGTCAACTGCGCCGTGAATCCGCAGTGCGCCAGGGAGCGCGATTTCGCATACAATCCGGTCCTGCGCCCGAAGAAAGTGGTCATCGTCGGCGGCGGCGTCGCCGGCATGGAAGCCGCAAGGGTGCTCGCGATTCGAGGCCACAAGCCTGTGCTCTTCGAGAAGGAAAGCATCCTCGGCGGCGCATGCGTCCCCGCCGGCGTGCCCGATTTCAAGGCGGAAGACAGGGCCCTGATCCGGTGGTATGTCCACACCATGGAGGAGCTTCAGGTCGAAATCCATCTCGGCGCCGCCATGACGGAGGAACAGCTTCGCGGCATGACGTTCGATGCCCTCATCATCGCGACCGGAGCCACGCCCCGCATGTTCGACCTGGGCAGGGGCATCCCCGTGTACGACGCGAAATCCGTGCTGAAAAACAACGCGGCGGGACTTGGCGAAGACCTGATCGTGCTCGGCGGCGGTACCGTCGGCTGCGAACTTGCGCTGTGGCTTCGCGAATCCTTCGGCAAGAACGTTACGATCGTCGAAGCGCAGAAGGATATTCTCCGGCTCAATGCTCCGCTCTGTTCCGCCAACAAGGACATGCTGGCCGCACTGGTCCGCTTCAAAGGCTGCGGGATCTGCGCCAATACCGTCGCGAAACAGGTGACGGATACCGGCGTCATCCTGCACGATCAGGAAACCGGCGAGGATTCCGAACGGAAGGCGGATGCGGTGATCGTCGCCGCCGGATTCCGCAGCGATGCCTCTTTGTATCAGGCCATGCAGGATGTCCCGGAACTCTACGCCATTGGCGATTGCAGGGAATGCCGGAACATTCACCAGGCGATCTGGGATGCCTACGAAGTGGCAAACCACATCTGACCTCCTGCGCTTGCCCTTACAATGCGATCTGCCCCCGGAACCTTTGCGGGTTTCGGGGGCAGATCGCATCGACTTATTTGAACTGCACCCAGTCGACGTGCATCAGGATTCCATCGGGCATCGTGACGAAGAGGTTATGCACGCCCTTCAGCTGTTTCAGGACAGCGGCGGAGGCGTCCTGCCATTCGTCTTTTGCCTCGATCGGGATTCTTGCGATCAGCTCGCCGTCCACGGTGTCGGCATGGAACTCGATGACTCCGCTGCCGCCGACCCGTGCAAACACGTGGACGATGGCGCTTGACAGATCTTTTTCCCCGAAATCCACGCGGTCGTATTCGATCCAGATCGGACGGCGGTAGTTGTCCCTGTTGCGGAACACCGTTTTCCATCCGGCGAACGGGTCTTCCGTTCGGTTGTATTCGACCCATACGTGATTGGAGTCTCCGATGGCGGAATAACGGTCGATCTGGATCCGGTTGGTCGCCGGAGTGATGCCCACACCGCGCTGCGTCGGCACGATCGGCTGAATGGTCCCATCTTCATTGAACGTCAGATATTCCGCGCAGATGGAGCGGTTCACATCGTGTTCGCGGCAGTAGTCGTTGTGGTGGTAGAAGAAATACCACTGGCCCTTGTATTCCACGACGGAGTGATGGTTGGTCCAGCAGTCCGTATTCTGCTCCATGATCTTGCCTTTATACTCGAACGGTCCCAGCGGATTGTCGCCCATGCAGTAGCAGATGCACTCCGTCTGCCGTTCGCACCACGGGAACGAATAATAGTATTTGCCGTTGCGTTTGAACATGAACGGACCTTCCTTCAGTCCGTTTCTCGGCACATTGTGATTGACCGTGACGACTTCGGAATCCAGTTCCAGCATGTTGTCTTTGAGCCTGGCGACGACGAGGACGTTGCCCTGCGCCTGCCAGGTCAGATACGGCGTGCCGTCATCGTCGATGAAGATGCACGGATCGATGCCGTTCACGCCGGGGATCGGCTTTTCCTGCGGCACATACGGGCCCTCCGGATTGTCGGCGACGGCCACGCCGATCGCGTTGCGTCCGTCCTTCTGGTGTGCCGGGAAGTAGAAATAGTATTTCCCGTTCTTGTAATTGCAGTCGGGAGCCCACATGGAATAGCTCCTGCCATCCACCCACGGCACTTTTTCCTGGTCCACGATGACCCCGTGGTCGGTCCAGTCGAACAGGTTTTCGGACGAATACACATGGTAGTCCGGCATGTTGAAGCCTTTTTTGTTCCGCGAACCGGCAGGCGCCGGAATGTCATGGGACGGGAAAACGTACACCCTGCCGTTGAAGACATGGGCGGACGGGTCGGCGGAAAATGCGCCGGAGATCAGCGGGTTCTCCGCGAATGCCGGGACCGCGACCGAAGCCGCAAGAATAGCGACGCAAATGGTTTTGTCAAGTTTCATGGTTTGCTCCTTGTTGCATGGAGTTGTTATGTTTTTTTCTGAAGGTATTGGTGTTCCCGTCAGCTTGATGGTCGTGTCGGGGCCTCAGCCCTCATCCTTTCCCCCGGTGTCCGCCCGATCTCCTTCCCGCAGATGCCGCCGCAGGATCCGGAGCAGCTCCCGCATCGCGGCGGGACTGCGGTGCACGCTGTGCCCGGAGCGGACGATCACTTCGCTCGCGGCGCCGTCAAGATGGCTGCTGGAGTACGGCACCACGCCGTCGCTGCCGCCGGCATGGTCGGCCTGGTCCTTGTCACCGATGATCGAATGATAAACGACTCCTTCCTTGATGCGGGAACTGCCGAGGGCGCGGATGAAGGAAGAGTCCGGGTCGAGGTCGTTGAGCCCGGTGAAGGTCCGGCGGGCATCCGCTCCAAGCCCCCCGATGCTGCGCAGTCTTTCGATCTCCTCCTCGTCATCCTCGCTGAGTTCCAGGATCATCTCGAAGAAGACGGGGACCTTGTCCAGCAGAGTCTGCGGCAGATGGACGATCCGCGAACCGAGCCGGGCGATCGACCATTGAGCCATCTCGGACCCCTTGTGCGGGACGGCCATGAAGACCGCGCGGTGGACAAACGGCAGAGCAGGAAGAACGGCGTAGTCCTCCGCCAGCGCCAGTTCTTCGGGCGACAGCTGGGAGCAGAGCTCGTCCCAGGTGCGCTGCGTCACCTGTTCCAGGATGTAGTGCGGATCATCCTGAAGCAGCGTGCGGGTAACGAGGCCGCCCATGCTGTGCCCGACCAGGACCATCCGGTCGAAATTCGCGCGTGTTTCCGGCGTGGTCGCGAGTTCCTCCCGCGCCGCCAGCAGCGCCTTCCGCAGGTTGCCGGCGGAGGCCAGTACCGGCACGCCGCTGGAATAGGAATAGAACCAGAACTGGTAACGTTTCCGGATCATCGGGTCATTCTTCAGCGAATTGATCATCTGCACCCATGTATTGGGACTGGACATCAACCCGTGAATGAATACCACGGGGATCTTGCCCGGCTGGTACGGTTCGATCAGATACAGCCCGGAGTTCTCCTCCTGGCTGTCGGACTCCAGCATGACGGAGAGCAGGTCGAGGTCGGGCTGGTCATTCAGGAAACAGGCGAGCGGGGTGGAGAAGTCCAGCGCCAGCGGCCAGTTGTCGGACGACATCGAATCCAGTTCCATCGGTACTGTCTCCTGCAGCGAAGTGTCCAGGTAATTCAGCCTTACTTTCAGGTTGTGCGGGCTGGATTCCGTGACTTCCAGCGTCAATGTGACCGGGATCGTCATCCCATTCGGAGTTTTCAGCGACTTGTAGAGTCGCTGCGGCACGACCCGTCCGACCAGAGGGATCCCGAGGCCGGTTTGCCGGTTCTTCTGCATCAGAGCCTTGACGGTGTAATCGGAGCAGAGCGTAAACTCCCTGATCGATTCGACGGGGACGGAAAGACGATAGTGCGGCTCTTCGAAGAAGTAACGCCGGCCTTCCAGGTCCGACAGCCCGAAGGAGTCGTTCGCCAGCAGCCCGTGCGACTTCAGATAACTGAAAACCCCGTGGCAGGAGTCGTTGTAGATCTCCATCATGCGGAAGGCGGAAAAATTATAAGACGAAACATCCATGTCCAGCAGGATGAAGAATGCCTTGCAGGAGTAATAAAGCGCCGAAAGATGGCAGCGGATCGCCTTTTCCTCGTCTTTCTCCTTTGCCGCGATGCTGTTGCAGAAATCGGCCGCGATGCGCAGGAATTTCGGATCCTCGGAGATCTCATAGTAATCGTTGAGCCTGTGCAGCGTCTCCTGCGGATCTTTGGTGAAGTCGTCCTGCTCCATGTTGCCCCGCAGGAAATTCTCGGATTCGAAGGAAAGCCCTTCCCTGGAAAAGGAATCTTCGTGGTAATACTGGCTTTTCTCCGACGCCGATGCGGTTTCGACCGTGACCTCGCGGCTGCTGAACATGGAACACGAAGTCAGCAGCAGCCATGCCGACGCCAATGCCAGCAGCGCGATTTGTCTCTTACGGAAAAAACCGGATCGCCTGTCGACTCCAATTTTCTTTTTCATGACTTTTTGTTTCCTCGTTCTGTGTTTGTCTTGTTGTCTGCTTCGCATCCCGACAGCCCCGCGTCCGCGGGGTGACAGCATCCGGCCGGCAGGATCGGCGCGAGAAAAAGGCAGGCGAGAAGAAGCCGATGTTTTGCCGGCAGGTTCGACCGTCTCATCGTTCCGCTTCCGCCTTCTTCCGTTCCCGACTCCAGTCCCGGTTCAGGTCAAGTCCCGCGAAAACGTCCGGCGAGTCCGGCAACCGGATCTGGTAATCGCCCGCATGGCAGAACCCCAAATCCCCTTCGAGCAGGGAGAAGTTGACCACATGGCCGCCATGCTTCCGGTCTTCATCCATGAAGTGAAGATGCCAGCCCGGCGCGTTGATGCCTTCGATGTATCCCGGGAGCCGGAATCCGACCAGATCGCCGCGAACGTCCGCGAATTCGAACACGGCTTCCTCTTTTGCTGCCTCCGCCAGCCCGATGCCGTCCTTTTCCTGGCGTCGGACCGTCCTGACTTTCATGAAGTCGAATTTGCCGGACAGGCGAACCGCAAGCGGATAGTCTTTCCGGGGGCAGCATTCGTTCATCCTCGCCTCGAATTGCTCATAGCTCGGGATGCCGGCGAGCCTCAGGGTGTCCTCGGCATGGAAATCGGCGATCGTCCCAAATGGAATCGTCTCGTCGTCTCCCGGCAGATAGACCTGTCCGTCGGCGCACGCCTGGTAGACCACGCCATCGATCATCTGCATCTCGCCGTCAAGCCGATCCATCGTCGCGATCGCCAGATTGCCGAGCCGTTTGGCCTCGCCGACGCTGACGATTCCGCCATAGTGACCGCCCAGCAGAACGTTGAACAGCGAAATCTGGGTGAATTGTCTGTTTTTCCTGCACATTGCCCTTTTCCCTCTGATTCTTTCCGCTTCCCGTGTTTCATTCCATTCAGGCAGCGGGATTGGCTGAATTGGCTGAAATATACACCCGCATGCGCGCGAAATCAAGGCGGATCATTCATATTTCCGTGAGATTGAATCGGCGTACCGGGCTCGCGCCGACTCCTCAATGCGCATACTGCGCATACAAAAAAGCATGTCCGGCCGGTTTGACCGGACATGCCTGATGGTTTTCGGGAAATCCGTTCGGAAGATGCTTAACTGTTGCTTTCTTTCATCTTTTCGAGCGTCTTCTGCGCAGCTTCGAGCTTCAGCTGCAGGTCGATTACGTCCTGCGCCTGGTTGTCGCGCTTTGCGCCCAGAGTGTCCACTTCGTTCAGGAGTTTGTTGCGGACGGCTCCGTTGTTATTGCTGGTTTTAACGCGGAACCCCCATGGATTGTCGATGCTGACCTGATTGGTGCTGAGGGTTGACACGAGTGCGCCACGGTCCTGCCTGACGGTGCTTTCCGTATTCTGAAGCTTTTTCTTGGCTTCTTCGAGCTGAAGCTCAAGCTTGCGGACCGTCTGCTCCTGCTGGCTGATTCGCCTTTCCCTGTTGCGTTTGTCCTGTTCGGCCTGTTGCTTCTGCTCCTTTGCCTTCTGTTTTTCCGCTGCCTTCCGATTGGCCTTTTTCTGGTCTTCCAACTTCTTTTCGTAGTTGGCAGCCTCTTCCGGATCGTAGTTGAAATATTTCTGGACTTTATCCGGCATGTCGGTGAAACGAACGAAGGAACATCCATCTTTGTGACCGAAGGTGATCCCGTTCGGCTTCCTGTCGAGGATGAACGCATCCTTGAGGACTTTTCCGCTTTTCAGCTTGAGGTCATGCTTTTCCGCTTTATCCGTATCTGCGGCAAACACGGCCGTGCCGGCAAACAGGAGAGCGAGAGCCGCCAGAACAGCAAAACGTGCGGTAATCTTCTTCATCATTTGTCTCCTTCCGTGATGCTGAATTGTTCGGGCTTCCGGAATACGCTCTCGGAGATGTCGACGTTCGTTTCAAACGAGATCAGCGACAGCTTCGTGGCCCCATCCGGCGAGAAACGGAACATTTCCGACGGGATCGTGACATCGTCGTCGAAGGTGGCGTAGTCGAAATACTGCATCGTGTAAACGCCGTCCTCTCTGGCGATTTCGAATTGACGGACCATGTCGGTGTACTTTCCGATCCAGAGTTTCGCCCCGATGTCCTTTTCTTTGCGGAAAACAGCCTCGATCACATCGCATTCCTCGCCGCAGACGTCCTCGGTTTCCTCAAGAAGCGTGGCATCGGTGAAGATCTCCTGGAAGTCCACCTTGAACGGGATCGTCTGAAGCAGGGCGCCATGCATCTCCTTGATGTCGTCCTTCGTCATGTCGATCACTTCCCCGCGTACATACATCCAGCCGGACTTGCCGTTCAGGCAGAACACCGCGGAATCCTCGTCATCCAGCACGTCAATGCGGACTTTGTCCGGCGCCTGGAAACGGATCGTGGCCGAGTCTCCGTCGCCGAATTCGTACTCGATTTGCGCGGTTTTGATATTGGATGCGGCCCCGTCGGGCGCAATGGCGTCCTCGGCTTCGTCGAACACGTTGTCCGCGGGGGTGCGGAAAAGTCCGCACGCCGACAGGAACACGCCGGCTGTCACAGCCGCAACCGCAAGCACGGTGCGGCAAATCTGGTGTTTCATTGTCTGCTCCTGGTTTGCTGTTTGTTCCGGGGAGCATCCGCGGCCATTCAACGGATGCTCATGACCGGATGTTTGTTTGTCCATAATATATCACTGCATGAAAAAAATACAAGACCTCAGTCACCGATTATCTCCGTCTCCGCCTCATCCGGCACGGCCTCGCCATGCTCCTCTGCGGAGACCTTCGGCGGCTCGAATGGCTCACGGGGCAAAAAGCCGATGCGCCCGGCAATATGTGAGACGAGGAATCCGCCGGTGCACATATTGTAAATTTCGACGTTGTCGTTGTATCTCTTGCGGGATGCCGCAATGCGCTTTTCGGCGTCGGCAAGCTCGATCTGAAGTCGAATAAAATCTTCATCGGCATTCAGTTCGGGACAACTTGTCGCGGTGGCGAGCAGTCGGCCGAGCGCGGCCGTCAGGGCTTCCTCGGATTCTGCCCTTGCCGGGGGAGTTGTGGCGACGGCAAGTCTGCCGAGGGCATCGGCGATGCCGGTGAAGACTTCTTCCTCATCCGGGGCACGCTCCTTCACGGTCGAAACCAGGTCGGGTACCAAATCCGCGCGGCTCCGAAGCTGCGCATCGAGGTCCGCCCAATCCTTTTGGGCGACTTCATTCATGGAAACCAGACCGATGTACTGAGAGAAGAACAAATAGACGCCGAGAAGAGCGAGTGCGACAACGGCGATGACGATGCATGCTGACGGTTTCATGACGGTTGTTGTCCTTTCCTGGAAGCTGCCGTGGAATGCACGCATCCCATAAAGACGGCTCGTTTCATGATGGCCTTTCCTGATATTGGTCGGTGTTTCGTTGTCCGCAAAAAGATACACCCGCCTACGGAAAAAAACAAGCCGGAAGCGAATCTTTTCCGGCTAAGATTTCGGGGTGGGCAAACGTCTAATGATATGAATGCTTCCGAACCGGAACAGTCGCGAGGGCCAACAACATAGGAATCCAAGATATGAACATTTCAAAACCGTGGATGAAGGTCATCTTCATCATTGTCCTGCTTCTCATCATTCTGCCGCTGGTACTGTTTGCCCTCATACAGTTTGCGCCTCCGGTACAGGACCAGCCCGGCACAGCCGACAATTCCGATTCCGGGAGTCCCACAACCAGGGAACGCCGTGCAAAACGGGAAACCCGTGCATTCCGGCAGGAAACGACGGTCATGGAAACGGAGCCGGAGCAAAACTTCGAGGGAGTTGGGGCTGTCGTTCCCAATGCGCCCAGGTCGAAGCAGGCAACGCCTTATCGGCCCGGCACGGTTCCCGGAGATTCCGGCGTGATGGTTCAGTACGCCGGTTCGCCGGATGATATGGTGAGCGGGCCTGTGCCGCCTCAGGAGGAAGATCTTTGGGGCGGGGCGGTCCTGCCTCCGATGACACCGGAGCAGATGAGAGGGATCGGCGGGGTAAGACGCGTTGATCCCGACGATCCATTCTTCCGGCAGGACATCCCGAATCCATTCGCAGACGGATCGTTCTAACACGTTCAGTCCCCCCCGGAACCATCGCTGGCTTCGGGGGACTGAACGTTTATGATTGTCGTTGCGTTAAATAAGCGGTTCGCTCAGCGTCCGCCACCGGGACGACCTCCGCCGAAGCCGCCGCCCATGCCGCCGGGTGCTCCGCCGAAGCCGCCGCCCATGCCGCCGGGACGCTGACCGCCCATGCCGCCGCCCATGCCGCCGGGACGCTGACCGCCCATGCCGCCGCCACGACCGCCACGGCCACCGCGTCCGCCACCGGCATTGTCGCCCGCGGCCTGTGCGATTTTGCCAAGTTCAGTCGGAATATCGATTTGCTGCGGGCATCTGCGGACGCAGCGACGGCAGCCGATGCAGGCACTGGCCTTGACTGCAAGCTTGTTGTAAGCATCCTTGAACGCGGCCTCGTCTTTCTTTTCGCAGAAGTCGTTCCATGCCGTGAATACAGCGGGAATCTCGATCTTGACCGGGCATTCATTGACACAGTATCTGCAGGTCGTGCAGGGGACGCGGCTCTTGGAAACGCCCAGATACACGTCGCGGGCTTCGTCAAGGACCTTGCGTTCATCGTCGGTCAGCGGCTTGAAGTCGGTGAAGGTCTCAATGTTTTCCTTCAGCACATCCATCGTGGTCATGCCGCTGAGGACCGTGAGAACATTCGGGAGCGAAGCGGCATAACGGAACGCCCATTTCGCTGCGGAAGCCTTCGGATCGGCCTTTTTGAGAACCTCGACGGCTGCCGGGGTGAGCGTTGCGAGCTTGCCGCCCTGAAGCGGTTCCATGATGATTACGGGGATATCCTTCGAAGTCAGGAACTCGTACATGCGCTTGGCATTCTGCGCGTCCCAGTCAACAAAGTTGAGCTGAATCTGAACAAAATCCCAGTCGTGTGCGTTTGCAATGGTTTCAAGCACATCGGCGGAGTCGTGGAACGAGAAACCGAGAAGTTTGATCTTTCCGGCATCTTTCTGCTTCTTGAGGAAATCGTAAATCTTGAGCTGTTCGAACGTGCGGAACGTGTTTGCATTGAACGCATGCGCGAGGTAGAAGTCGAAATACTCCGTCTGGCAGGCTTCCAGCTGCCCTTTGAAGATGCTTTCCGCTTCAGCGAGAGTGCGAATGGACCACAGCGGGAGCTTGGTGGTAAGCATATAGGAGTCGCGCGGATACTTCTTCATCGCTTCGCCGATGAACTGCTGGCTTTCGCCGTTGTGGTAGGGCTGTGCGGTATCAAAATAATTCACACCGGCGGCCATGGCTGTATCGACAAGCTTCTGCGCCAGTTCGCGGTCGATCTTGCCATTCTTCTGGGGAAGACGCATCAGACCGTATCCGAGCAGCGGGACCGTGAGACCGGTCTTCTTATATTTGCGGCGGCTGACTTTCTTCGATGCGTCTTTTGCCGGTTCGGACGATTTCGCATCGGCCGGGGTAACGCCGGTCTGGGCTGCGAGGCGGGAAATCGCAGCGAGCGCGGTGAGAGCGGCGGTCTCTTTGATGAAATCTCTTCGATTCATAGAAAAGCCTCAATTTCTGTTGGGTTAAAAGTCTGGAAAAAAGGACGCAGGAAGAATTATCCCTTTACAGCGGCGGGCTTGCGCTTCACGATGGCAGAACTGACGACCAGCATTCCGATCCAGACAGCAAGGATCAGCGCTGTCATGGCTCCTCCGACCGTCGCGATCTCCTTCAGGACTTCCGCCGTGTTGCCGTCGCGGACTCCGGTCAGGAACGGGAACTGGAAGATGATCTCACCATGCCAGATGTGTTCGAATGCGAGCAGGGCGCATCCGCCGAAGGAAAGCTTTTCAAGCCAGCCTAATTTCGTGGCCCAGCTGATGGTTTCCGGTTGATCGGAATCCCTGGCTGCGACTGTGTGGCGGGCGATTCCGGCAGCGACTGCTGCGGCGAGAGGGGCGGTGAAACATGCCATTTTGACCTCCTGTTCCTTTCCAGGAAACGTTGCCTCGTCATGAGGCGATTTTGAATAAAAGCGTGGAGAAACCGAGGCGGAATGCTTCTACATCCCCTGTAGCGGCTTCATGCCGTCTCAGGTTCTCATTTGCAATAATATATCACGAGTTGCTGATTGATTCAAGAGGCTTAGAATTTTTTTTTTCAAAAACGATCGGCAGTCTCCGCTTCGTTTTTTCATTCGCTGTCTTCTGCCACACAAACGCCGTCAGCCCCCGGAACCGTCGCTGGCTTCGAGGGCTGACCTTCATCGGAGACCAAGTCCATGAATCATCAGTCTTTATGATATACGCGGGCATATCCATGCCATTCGGGAGATCGTCGTAAAGTGCGTTGGTTCGTTCTGCCAACTTCAAGCCCGACTGTACCCGTTCTCGAAAAAACTCTTGAAAAAACGAGATTCGGCTGTTTTTTTAACAATAAATGAAAAAGATAATCGTTAAATAAAATGTTACCCCGTTTTATCTTGTTCTTGCAACCGATCTTTCCTAACCGAACAAAACATGAAAGGAAATCGTATGAAACACACATTCAACAAGATGCTGGCTTCCGGCTCGATCATCGCCGGATCTCTGCTCCTCGCCACAGTGCTCTCCGCACAGGCTCCGGCCGGCGGCGCACCCGCAGGTGGCGCTGCTCCCGGTGGCGCACCCGCAATGGGCGGCTTCGGCGGCGGCATGGGCGGCTTCGGTGGCGGCATGGGTGGCTTCGGTGGCGGCATGGGCGGCTTCGGCGGCGGTGCTCCCGCTGGCGGACCCGGCGCAGGCGGACAGAGACCCGCAGGCGGACCTGGCGCAGCTCCCGGTGGCGCACCCGCAATGGGCGGCATGGGCGGCTTCGGCGGTTTCGGCGGCGGCGCACCCGGCGCAGCTCCCGGCGGCGCACCCGCAATGGGCGGCATGGGCGGCTTCGGCGGCGGCATGGGCGGCTTCGGCGGCGGCATGGGCGGCATGGGCGGCGGCCAGGGCGGCATGCCCCGTATGGGCGGCTTTGGCGGTGGTCAGGGCGGAATGCCCCGTATGGGCGGCATGGGCGGCGGTCAGCCAAGGGAAGTGAAAGCTGAAAAGCGCGAAAAAATGGAATCCCTTGCCTCCACCAGGACTGAGTTCCCCGACAACAAGTTCAAGGATATGCCGCAGGAGTATACCAGACCCAACGAGAAAGCCGGCAAGATCGTGTCCTTCAAGTATAAGACGCGTGATAATCGGACCGCCGGCAGTGCGGAGATTGAAAAGACCTGTCTGGTCTATCTCCCCAATGGATATGATGAAAAAGATACCAAAACGCAATACAACATCCTGTATCTGATGCATGGCGCAGGCGGAAATGAATCGACTTTCTTCCGTGGAGAGGGGCAGAATACTCCGCTTAAAAATACGTTCGACAACATGATTGCCAAGGGAGATATCAAGCCTCTCATCGTTGTTACGCCAACCCTCGGCAACGTAGACGCCCTTGATTTTCACGCTGAACTCGTCAAGGACCTGATTCCCGCAGTGGAAAAGCAGTATCACACCTACGCAAAGGATGTCACCGCGGATGGAATTCACGCTTCAAAATGGCATCGCGCCTTCGGCGGGTTCTCACTGGGCGGCGTCACGACGTGGGCGGTCTTCGACCACTGCATCGATCAGGTCGGCTGCTACATCCCGATCAGCGGCGACAGCTGGGTTGCAGGACAGTTCCAAGGTGCGGGAGCGGCCAAATACTTTGCGGAAACCTTCACCCAGACCGGCTATAAGCCCACGGATTTCCGCATCTACGCCGGCTGCGGCAGCACCAGTGATATGGCAAACCGGAACCTGACTCCCCAGATCGATGCGATGAAGAATTATCCCGATATCTTCAAGTATTGCGATAACTTCAAAGACGGCAACCTTTATCTGGCTATCTCCGAAAAGAGCGGACATGACAATACCACCATCATGAACACTCTTTACAACGGCCTCCCGAAAATGTTCGAATAATCGTTCCTGTTTCGGATAACAATCCCTTTCCAGAGTCAGCCCCCGGAACCATCGCTGGTTTCGGGGGCCATCTCTGCCTCAATCGGCAGGTCTTTGCTGTACACTCTTACGGACGCCAACCGGCTTCCGTCAACATTCCCGTCATGCGGGCGACGCTGCCGCCTCGCCCCTCTTCCGTACGGGTTTCCAGGTCGCGGGGATTAAAGCCGCATTCCGCATAGACCTTGCGACACGATATTCACTTGCTTCGGTGTATCTGATTGCCTGGTATGCTTTGTATGCGCCGACCGCCTTGCGGCATTTGATTTTTGGGGGGTGGACGTGTATATTAAACCTGTTCACGGAATTTTTCAAGTCGCAATTTCGCAACGCATCGATCAAAAAGTCTTTTTCGGAATATATTGAAATCCATGTTTTTTCTGGAACATGGAAAGGTCGGCATTCTGGAACTCGGGGGATGTAACAAATGAAATCGGAAAAACACGTCGGCAGTTATGTGGAAAGTGTCATTGACCTGATTGGCGATACCCCGCTGATCTCCTTGAAGGAATCAACGGGCTATAACATTTTTGCCAAGGCCGAGTTCCTGAATCCGGGCGGCAGCATCAAGGACCGTATCGCCCTGGGGATGCTGCGCGACGCCGAGGAAAAAGGCTTGCTGAAAAAAGGAATGACGATCATCGAGCCTACCAGCGGCAACACCGGGATCGGGCTGGCGTTCTGCGGTCCCCGGATGGGCTACAGGGTGATCATCGTTATGCCGGAAAATATGAGTGAGGAACGAAAGAAGATCATCCGTGCGCTGGGGGCGGAGCTTGTTCTCACGCCGGCGGAGGAAAGCATCGCCGGAGCAGTTCGGGAGGCGGAACGCCTTGCGGCCTCGTCGGACGAATACTTCATGCCGCAGCAGTTTGAAAATCCCGCCAACCCGGAGACGCATTACCGGAGTACGGCGGTCGAACTCTGCCGCCAGATCGGCAGGAAGATCGACGTGTTCGTGTCCGGCATCGGGAGCGGCGGAACCCTCCAGGGAATTGCAAAATACCTTCTGGAGCAGAACCCCGAATGCAGAATCTGTGCCGCTGAACCCAAGAATGTTTCCGTACTTCTGGGACAGGAGCCGGGGCTTCATCAGATTCAGGGGATCGGCGACGGATTTATCCCGAAGGTGCTGGATGTGGACTGCATCACGGACATCGTGGAGGTGTCCGACGAGGATGCCATCGACACTGCGCGGAGTCTGGCCCGCGTGCAGGGACTTCTGGTCGGTACGTCTTCCGGCGCCAACATCTTTGCCGCGCAAAAAATGCTTGAGATAGTTGGCGCGGACAAGGTTGTCGCCACCGTGCTTCCCGACAGGATGGAACGCTATTTCAGCACATCCCTGATTTGATTTCCCGGATGGTTTCCCCATAAAAGGAGGAAAGCCCGCCAAGCATATATCCGGCAACTTGACGAGAATTCATTCGGCAAGTTGGCAAGTTTCGCGCATTGCATGGACTTTATACTTTTTCTTGCTTGTAATCAACGGGAAAACGGTTTATATTATTCCCGGAAATCAGACAAACACCATACAAACCACACCAACAACACAGCGGCTCGTTACGGCAGGACGGGCGGAGGTACGACATGAAGAAATTCCTGACAGCGGCAACCATTTTGTTTTGCATGGCAGCCATGACGGCGTGTTCCACGACATCGTCGGAGTCTTTCGATCCGGCGAAAAATGACGCCTGGGCGGAAAAGATCGTGGCAGAACAGATGCCCGGCGACCTTTCGGGGATCACCCCCTACGGAAGATTCCAGCGCTACACGTATTTCTCGACGACCGCCGGACGCAATACGAACGTGAACGTCCTGCTGCCGCCCGGCTACACCACGGAGAAGCAATACCCCGTGGTTTATGTTCTCCACGGATATTTCGGGGATGAAAACGCGATGACGATCGACGCATTCGGCATCACCAGGATGCTCACCAAATTCTATGCCGAAAACAAGGCGAAGGAAATGATTGTGGTCTGCCCGTACATCTTCACCAGCAAAGAGCTTCCCCGCTGCACCGGAATGAACCTGGAAAACAGTCTGGCCTACGACAATTTCATCAACGACCTGTTCACCGACCTGAAGCCCTACATCGAAAAGACCTTCTCGGTGAAGAAAGGCAGAATGAACACAGCCATCACCGGATTCTCCATGGGCGGCCGCGAATCCATGTTCATCGGGTTCCAGCGTCCGGAGGAATTCGGGTATCTCGGAGCCGTCTGCCCCGCGCCCGGGCTCACCCCGCTCGCAAATTCGGCTGCGCATCCCGGCCAGATGAAGGATGCCGAAATGAAGTTCAAGGAGGGCTTCGCTCCGCGGTTCTTCCTCCTCACAGCCGGCCAGTCCGACCGCACGGTCCACGACACGCCTGTGGGATACCACAATACCATGGTCTCGAACGGCGTGAAGCACCTCTGGAGCTACCTGCCTAACGCTGACCACAACGACACGAGCGTAAAGCCCCATCTGTATCAGTTCTTCCAGCTCGTTTTCCAATAAAGTTTTTGCTTCCGGTCAGGCTAATACCTTTTCGTTCCCATGCGAATACAGGATGCGTTTCGGGCGAAAGCTCAGGATGGCGTCCCAATCCGCTTTCAAGGCGGGATTGTCACCGTAGGCGGAAAGATATTCCATCGGCTCCAGGTCCCCGACAAGGCAATCCCCGTCATCAAGGACGAGCGAAACGCTGTCCCGGCTGTGGCTGGGCGTGGAAACGATTTCCCCGGCTATCCCGATGCCCGCCAGAAAAGCCCGGCTTTCACTGCAGCGGATGACCTTGGCTTCCGATTCGTCTATAGGGACGAAATGCAGGGCTTTTTCACGGGCAAAGATCGGATCCGAGCAGTGAACATCCTTCGTCTGCGTGTCCATCAGCAGAAGCCTGACGCCCTGCTTCATCAGTTCGGGAATCAGTCCCATGTGGTCCGGGTGGTAATGCGTGGCAAGGACGAAAGCGATGTCCTTTAACTGCACTCCGGCGGCCTTCAAAGCCTTGTAAAAGCCCGGCAGCGTTCCCGCATAATCCGTATCGACCAGCAAATACACGCCGTTGCCCGGCACAAGAAAGGTATTGGTGTTTCCATGTCTCAGCTTGATGGTCATGTTAAAACCTATGTCAAAGGTCTCGTGGTTACGGACACCACAGATCGATGCCGTCGGCGGGATGCGCCTGCCGCCAGGCGGAAAACTCGCGGTATGTGCGAACTCCGTCCGCGATCACCGCGCGGTAATACGCGATGCCGGGAATGTGTTCGTCATCCGGCGTGAGATATTTGAGTTTCAGAATCGCAGTGCGGGTTTCGGGTGTCAAGACAGACTTGATCCGTTCCGCGACATGCTCGAAAAAACCGTCGAACCGCGACCCTTTCCGAATCTGGATCATGTCGATTTGCCACGGTTCGCCGTCGTGGTCGTACAGGATGTGCCATTCCATGCAGGCTTCCTCCGTTGCCGCGAGATTGCGGTATTCCAGATGGGAAACGGCCGGACTGGCACAGATTCGCGAGATGGCCCTGAAGCTGTCCATTGCATCCAGCGTGTCCGTGTAAATGTGGAAGTCGATGTCGCGGTGCTTCATCATCAGTCCCGTTGCCATGGAGCCGACCGGATGGACCTTCGCTCCGATCCGTTCCCATGCTTCGCGGACACCGCTGGTCTGCACGATTTCACCGGCTCGCTTCAGCATCGAATCGGCCATCAGGACAATCTCTGCGGATGAAACTTCGGAACGACTGTGACTGGGATAATCTGGCGGTATCATCTTCGATATGGCTGTACTCTGTTCAGTGGCAGGAGCCGCCGCAGCCGTGATCGCCGCAGGTGTGCCCTTCGCCGTGGTCAAGGTGTCCGCAGAGGAATCCCTCGCGGGGAACAAGGCTTCCGGCCAGATACGCACGGACGGCATCTTCGACAGGTCCCTCGGCTCCGCCGACGACCTGGATGCCGTATTGCGTCAGAGCGTTGATCGCGCCGCCGCCGATGCCGCCGCAGATCAGTACGTCGATCTGTTCGCCGGAAAGCAGTCCGGCAAGCGCGCCATGTCCGGAATCTCCGCTCGAAACGATACGGGACGAGACGATCTGCCCGCCCTCGCAATCGTAGACGGCGAACTCCGGGGTGTGTCCGAAATGCTGAAAGACGAATCCATTTTCACAGGTCACGGCGATTTTCATAGTTCCTCCTTGGTCTTGAAACCGTTTGGATGTTCAGGATGAATTGCGGTATTAAATTACCACATATCCGAGGGAAAATCAAGGCGGATTCGCCTGAATCTTTACAGGTCCAGTCTGTGCCCGACGGGAAGCATGGCGACCTCGCAGGAACTGTGCTGAATGTCAGGAAGAACATCCTGTGCTTCTACTTGTGGGCGGTCGGGAACATTGCCTGGCTCGCGTTCGAGATCGCGTCGGGTCTGTTCAGCCGGGCAGTGTTCGATACCGTCCACCTGGCGTTCGCCATTTGGGGGATCTTCGCGTGGAGAGACCAGAAGAAATGAAGCAAGGGGACAGCCGGATAGAGTCGCCACCCGGCTATTCCCCTCAGAAGTTTGCTTTTCTGCGTCAGTTGATGAACATTTGACGCTGTTTTGTCAAACAAATAAACTGCGGATGCGGTTCATGCCGGATTGTTCAGGATGGCTTCTGCCATGCGATGTCCGGCATCCAAGGCCTTTTTAAGATCGGCAGGCCAATGCGTTTCGCGGTAACGCATCCGTGCATCCGGATCGCATCCGGCCATTTCGTAGCGGGAGTAATCCTTGACCTGTGCCGTAAAACATGCAGCGACATGTTCCATGAGATCGAACCCATTCCCGACGAGTTTTTCCGTAAATTCGAGATGCGGAATGAGCATCGGGAGAAAATCCTCCGATGCGTTCATGGTGTAGAGGAACACGACGGGGATGCGTTTCGGAGCAGCGACGCTGAAGTTTTCGTAGGAGAGCCAGGGAAACACGAGGCGTTCAAGGAATGCTTTGGTCTGAGCTGTCATGTCCCCCATGTAAATGGGCGTTGCCACGGCAAGACCGTCCGCAGAGGCTACTTCCTCAAGAAGCGGCTTCAGATCGTCGGGAAAAAGGCAAATCCTCGAACTCTTGCCCTTGAGCTTGCAGGCAAGACACGACATGCAGCCGCGGTATTTCAGTTCATACAGGCGTACACGTTTTACTGCGATGTTGCCTGACTCACGGATACCATCGGCAAAAGCATCGGCGAGAGAAGCCGTGTTCATGTTTTTGCGGGGACCGCCATCGACGAGAATGATCTTCTTCATGAGCTCTCCTGTTTAGCATGGTGAATTGTGTTCGCAAAACATACACCCGCCCTCGCGAAAAGGCAAGCCGGAAGAGAATCTTTTTCAGGATTTCCTCCGAGCATTGAACTTGCCCCACGGACACAGTCTGCGAAAAAGACCTCCTCGGCAAATTCGCGAATCCATTACAAAAAAAGAAAACCGGCACTTGCAAATAAAACACGCGGGATGTATATTACATTTAGGCGAAATCAAGGAGTTCCTGCAGAAAAACCGGCCGGATCATCCGACCGATGCGTCCGGTCTTTCGCCTGCTGTTTCCGAGTTTGAAATGGTGTTCCAACCGAATCGTCGCCTCACAAGGCTTTAACTTTCACCCCTTTCGTTATAGGAAAACCGAGTATGAAATTCCCCGCCTTCTGTTTCGTTCTCGCGACTGCTTTTGCAGCTGTATCCCTTTCATCCTTTGCTGCGGATCCCGCAGCCGAGCTTGCCAATGCTCCTGTCCGTTTCCGTCCGAACATGACGCCGGCCGACCAGCCCATGCCGGACGGGTTCGTTCCGTCTGATACCAACGTGTTTTGTGCGCAGTATCCGGCTGTGAACGTCAAGACGAAAGAGGCGATTTTCAAGCTGAACGCGCCCGGCGCCCGTTCCGTCACGCTGAATATGTGCGGGACGCGTTACAATCTCGAGCGCGGTGCGGACGGGCTGTGGCAGGTGAAGACGAAACCGCTCATTGTCGGGTTCCATTACTACAAGTTCAATGTGGACGGGAATGAAGTCTTCGATCCCGGTACAAAGGCATTTTTCGGCAGCAATGCAATGCAGTCAGGGATTGAGGTCCCGGAGGATCCGGAGGACGCGGCCTATTATCAGTTCGACAAGAATGTTCCTCACGGACAGATCCGCCGTTGCAAATACTGGTCCGAGATGAACGGAATGGAACGTGTTTGCAACGTCTATACCCCCGCGGAGTACGACAAAAACCCGGACAAAAGATACCCTGTTCTCTATCTCATGCACGGCTGGGGCGAGGATGAAACCGGCTGGCCGAATCAGGGGCATGCCGATTACATCATGGACAACCTGATCGCGGCGGGCAAGGCCGTCCCGATGATCGTCGTGATGGACTGCGGCGATGTCAAGAAGGGACCGACGGTCCGGCCTGCCGATGTGGATGTCCTCCAGATTTTCGTCAAAGAACTCATTCCTTTCATTGATTCGACGTTCCGCACCAAGGCCGACCGCCTCAACCGTGCCATGGCCGGTCTTTCCCGCGGTTCCGGACAGACCTGGCTGACCGTCCGTGCCAACCTCGATACATACGCGTGGCTTGGATGTTTCAGCGACAACTTCATCATTTACGATTCCGGGTATTCCGAGAACGGCAGATTCCAGGATTCCGAAAAGCCGGAATACAAAGAGAAGCTCAAACTGATTTTTGTCAGTCACGGGTCCGCGGAGAATCCGGAAATTCCCCGCACCATGGTCGAACTCATGAAAAGTCACGGACTCAATGCGGTCTTCTATGAACCCCAGGGTACGGCGCATGAATGGCTGACTTGGCGCAGAAGCCTCCGCGAGTTTGTGCCCCTGATCTTCAAGTAAGGGCACTGCCTTTCATTTGCGGGATATTGATCCCGGGACATTCATGCTGTTATGTGTCACCGGATGGGTTCTTGGAATGCACGTGCATTCCTTGAAAAACTGGTGACACATGTCCTGTTTATGCGAAAAACGTTGAATGGGCTTGGGGGAGCCCCGGTTTGAGTTCAGAAGATAACCGAAATCCTGCATTCGATTCTGTTTCACCAGTTTGTTTCTTTGAACACATGTGCACTATCGCGATTTTCGAACTAAGGCGGCATTTTGAGGTTAATCGGGTCATGCAAAGTGACACAAAACTGCTATATGGCCCATAGAAATTTGAGCAAAATGGCGATTTGGGGACACAAAACCGGATCCGAAAACGGTATGATTTATGCCGCCGATAGCAGATGTTGAGCTCAGATTTGTGGGGGTAAAAGTAAAAAAAAACCGATGGAAACCATCGAGCTTTGAAATTCAAATGGTGGTGTACTCTTGGAAAGAAAGATCATCCTATAGCTTCACAAACTTTTTTGCCTGATTCTCACTCAAAATAAATCTATTAAGTATGAATCTTCTATAAACAGTATAGCCTCATTCGAGCATAAAAAGGAGTGTTGGCATAATAAGCTCATTTTCACCTCATCCAAATATTCGCTCAATGACGTTTTCATAGGATTTGTGGACTTTAGATCGCGGTTGTTTTGACCGCAAGTCCATTCGTTTTATGCCTGACTGCTAACTCCACCAAGAAAAATATGCTGGCATAAAAACATGATGTATGGTTTTCTTACGGCATCCTCAATAACCCGGTTTATGCCGGGTATGTCAAGCATTATGATAAACTCTATCCCGGTGAACACGAGGCGATCATATCGAAGGATGTCTGGGAGAAAACGCAGAATCTTTTACAGGTTAACTGCCCGCATGAGGGAAAGAGAACACTCAGAAGCGACCGTCCCTCGATGAAGCAGATCAATCCGTTCACCGGAATCGTTCGATGCGGGTACTGCAATTGCGCGATGAAGCCTTCGTTCACCAAAAAAGGCAAAACCGATAAATATCGCTACCTGATCTGCGATGCGGACAGCAAGCGCGTCAAGCACGTATGCCCTCTCCGCAGCATCCCGCTGAACGAACTTGAACGGATTGTCCTGGACGACATCAAGGTTATGCTGTCCAAGCCGGAGGTCTTCTTCGGGATTCTCTCGGAAGCGAAGGGCGTGGACAAGAACGGCTGCAACCTCACCGCGGAACAGGTCAGCAAATCTTTTGCGGACCTCAACGCCGTCTGGGACCTCATGTATCCCGTCGAGAAATACAAGTTCATTCAGACTGTCATCAAGAATATTACCGTATTCCGAGACAAGATAAAAATCGAGTATAACCAAAAAGCCCTCTGCGGGCTCGCCAAGGAGTAAAAAATGAATTCGCGCACGTCAGAGAAACTTGTCAACGGCAACATCGAAGTTACCATCCCCATTTACATTCGCCGCGAAAGCAACTTGGTCATGTTGGACAGGCTTCCCGAAACGCCAAAGACCGAATGGCAGCGTCTTGCTCCGCTTCAGCGGCGGCTCGTTCTGGGGTTCCATCTTCTTGACAAGTGTGAGGAGAATCCGTCGAAGTCATCTGTGGCGATTGCCAAAGAGGAATCAATGGACCGTTCCCTCTTCCACAAAACTCTGAGCTTGGTCAACCTCGCTCCGGACATCGTTGAGGAGATCATGAGCGACCCGCCCACGTTTGACTTCTCCGTCAAAAAAATATTCTCCCACCGTCTGCCCGTCGACTGGAACGAGCAGAGGAAGTTTCTGGGGCTTCCAGAGAAGGATTACGCAGCAAAGTGATTGATCTCGGTGTGCGAGGATTCAGCAAGTAAAAAAGGAGGACGCCTGCCCACCCCCTGGGAGACGTCCTCGCACAATCAATCGCTTTTCAGGAGCGTATTGAATCTGTCTTAATCCTCAACAAAGAGGTCTTCGTCATCGAACGGACGAACGTGGATGTTACCGTCTTCATCATAAGTGATGGAGGTGTTGGTCGCGGATGCGGTCGCCGGGATCGGGACGATCTTGCGGATGGAATTCGGAACTGCGGTGTGGGCAGTGAAGCCGTGATTGAATCCGTCGAAGCTGGCGAAACTGTAGCCGAAGCCGCCGAAATCCATGCCATGATTGAAGCTGGCAAAGCCGCCGAAATCCATTTCATGACCGAAGCCGCCGAAGGCAGCGTAGTCCATGCCATAACCAAAGCCGCCGAAACCGTAGCCATATCCGAACGGGCCGAAGCCGCCGAAGCCGTAGTGATCAAAGGAATGCGCGTAGGAATTGATCGAAACCAGTCCCGCAATCGCGATGAGGATGAAAAGAGAAGCGATCTTTTTCATTGTTATTCTCCAAGTTTGTTTTTGTGTTAAATTTTTAGTTTTGTATTTGCAAGTATTTGTAAGAGCGTTTGTTTGTGTTTCGCAACAGCGCTTACATATCAATTAACGCATAGCACTTTAACTTTATTGCATGATATCTCAAATACTTTAGAGAAATTCATTGAACACAATTTAGAGATACATATTCTCTTCAGTTCTTTTAATTCAGAATGAACATAAGTTATAGCCATAAAAAAAGACCAAGTCCGCGAGGAGATGGTCTTTGAAAAAACGTTTTGTGGATTGATGGAATCAGAAACCGCCGAAGCCGCCTCCAAATCCCATGCCGGGACCACCGAACCCACCGCCAAATCCCATGCCGGGAGCCATTGCCATGTTGTTGTCAAAATTCATGCCGGGATCGAATGCCGGAGGGAATTCACCAAAGCCCATGCCACCGAAATTGGAAGCCATTTCCTGCTGAGCTGCAGCGGCTTTTGCGGCTTTCTCGGCCTTTCTTGCTTCACGGGCTTCTCTGCGTTCCGCACGGCGTTCCTCCGCCGCAATGGCGCGTTCTTCGGATGCGCTCATCTTCTTTTCCGCAGGAATGGGTGCCACGGGCGATGGGCAAAGCTTCATAAGAGCAATAAGGAAAAGCGGCATTAAGAAAACAAGATAAAAGTAAGATTTCTTCATGGCAAGGTCTCCAGATCGTCGGTGTTTGTTTATTGTCTTCGTATCAAATAACGCTTTTGCCGCGCAGAATATTGTGCGAGAATCGTTTCTTTTTCAAAAACCGGGAGCCGCAGATCATTCCTGTTTGTCGGGATTCCGGTCGCGGTCGCTGAAGGCATAGACGGCGGCTTCGAGCTGGGCTTTTGCGTTGGAGGCGTTGATGACGGCGGCAAGAAGACTGTGCTGCGCGTCGATGACGGACTTTTCCGCCTCGTTAAGCCGTGTGACGAGCGCGGCTCCTTCTCTATATTCGGTCTCAACGATGTCGCGTGTTTCGCGCGTGATCTGATGGATTTCGCGTGCGACGTGTGCCTCATTGATGCTGGTGAGGTAGTTATCATATGCGGTGCGGACGTCGGTCACGATGGTGATCCAGGTCTGCGCAAGTTCATAGTCCGATTCGGCGAGGTCGGCATAGGACTCCAGGGCGGAAAAGTAGTCCGCGAAGCCGTTGAAAAGATTCCAATTCGCGCTGATGCCGTAATTGAACTCCCATGCTCCGGAGGATTCCGTGTGGGTGCGATCCAGTCGCGTTTGGGCTCGTCCCCAGGTGTATCCGAGGCTGTAGTCCGCTGAAACCGAAGGCCCGAAAACGGTGAGCGATTTCCAGAACGTGTACTTTGCCGCTTCAAGGGCGTCACGGTACTGTTTAAGGTCGGGACGGTTGGCGAGCGCAGAGTCAAGATAGACAGACACGTCGGCAAGCATCTCGTTTTCCGGCAATTCGATCTCCTCGAACGCGACGGTATCGGGTATCGTGCCGTCCGTGATGCCGAGCGTACCCGCAAGGACGTACTTGGCGGCGCGGATATTGTAATCCGCCCGGATGAGTTCAAGTTCGCCGTTTTTGAGCGTGATGCGGAAGTTGAGGACGTCGGAAAGGATCGTGGCTCCCGCCTCGTACTTGTCTTCCGCCTCTTTCAGCATCTTCCTGCTGAAATCGATCGACGCCTGAGCGATGGCTTTCTGCGAGATGGCCAGCTGGACATCGTTGTATGCGTAGGCCACGGTACGGAGCAGAAGACGGCGTGCGTCCTCCCTCGCTTCCTTCGCCTGGTTGAGGCTGTACTTCTGCG
>Ga0310690_10000621_pt1 | contig 72997 bp, 53 predicted proteins | sample AusTroGonzalo_MG_2_FD_207661 | JGI IMG/M metagenome (GOLD analysis project Ga0310690, IMG submission 207661) | Bovine rumen microbial communities from tropical cattle in Woodstock, Queensland, Australia - Gonzalo_04 (v2) (version 2) | ecosystem: Host-associated > Mammals > Digestive system >...
TAAGGAACACGGTGACCACTGCAAGGATACAGAGCAGCAGCACCATTGTAAGATTGGTTTGTAATAATACCATAATGTTATGAATTTGATTGTTGAATGATTATTCCCATTTTCAATTAACGGACAAAAATAGGAAAATAATCAATGCCATAGCAAAAATGGCGAAAAAAGTCGGAGCATTGCCGAAAAATCTATACTTTTGCCGATTGTTTTGCGCGCGAAAACGCTGGATTGCTTCGCTCCGCTCGCAATGACGCAAAGCGTGCGCTTCAACAACAATTAAACAATTCAACGACAAACAATTAAACATCATAATGGAGATCAGCAGCAAATACAGCCCTCAGGAAGTTGAAGGCAAATGGTACGAACACTGGATGGATAAGAACTATTTCCACTCCACCCCCGACGAACGCGAACCCTATACCATCGTGATCCCGCCTCCGAATGTGACCGGCGTGCTTCACATGGGCCACATGATGAACAACACGATCCAGGATATCCTGATCCGCCGCGCCCGCATGCAAGGCAAGAACGCCTGCTGGGTGCCTGGCACCGACCACGCCTCCATCGCCACCGAAGCCAAGGTGGTGAACAAGCTGGCGCAACAGGGCATCAAGAAGACCGACATCGGCCGCGAGGAGTTCCTCAAGCACGCTTGGGACTGGACCCACGAGCATGGCGGCATCATCCTCAAGCAGCTGCGCCGCCTGGGTTGCTCCTGCGACTGGGAACGCACCTCGTTCACCATGGACGACATCCGCTCGAAGAGCGTCATCCGCGCCTTCGTCGACCTATATAACAAAGGCCTGATTTACCGCGGTGTCCGTATGGTCAACTGGGACCCGAAAGCCCTCACCGCTTTGAGCGACGAGGAAGTGGTCTTCAAAGACGAGCACAGCAAGCTGTTCTACCTACGCTATTACCTCCACGAGGACGATGGCACGGGTGCCACGGGCACTGAAGGCGAGATCATCCACACCGACGAGCAAGGTCGTCGTTATGCTGTGGTGGCTACCACACGTCCCGAGACCATCATGGGCGACACCGCCATGTGCATCAACCCCAATGACCCGAAGAACCAATGGCTGCGCGGCAAAAAGGTCGTGGTGCCGCTGGTCAACCGCATCATCCCCGTCATCGAAGACGACTATGTCGACATCGAGTTCGGTACGGGCTGCCTGAAGGTCACCCCCGCCCACGACGTGAACGACTACATGCTGGGCGAAAAGCACAACCTGCAGAGCATCAACATCTTCAACGACGACGCCACTTTGAGCGAGGCTGCTGGCATGTACATCGGCATGAGCCGCGAGGACTGCCGCAAGCAGATCATCATCGACATGAAAGAGGCTGGCCTGTTGGAGAAGATCGAAGACTATAATAATAAGGTGGGTTACTCCGAGCGCACCAACGTGCCGATTGAGCCGAAGCTCTCGATGCAGTGGTTCCTCAAGATGGAACACCTCGCCGACATCGCACTGAAACCCGTGCTGAATGGCGACATCAAGTTCTATCCCGCCAAATATGTCAACCTCTACCGTCACTGGCTGGAGAACATCAAGGACTGGTGCATTAGCCGCCAGTTGTGGTGGGGCCATCAGATTCCGGCCTACTACCTGCCTGAAGGCGGTTTCGTGGTCGCCGAGACACCTGAAGAAGCCCTGAAACTCGCCATCGAAAAGACGGGCAACAAGAATCTGACCCTCAACGACCTGCGTCAGGATGACGATGCCTTGGACACGTGGTTCAGTTCGTGGTTGTGGCCTCTGTCGCTCTTCAACGGCATCCTCGATCCCGACAACGCCGAGTTCAAATACTACTACCCCACCAACGACCTCATCACCGCCCCCGACATCATCTTCTTCTGGGTGGCGCGCATGATTATGGCTGGTGAGGAATACCAAGGCGAAGTGCCGTTCAGGAATGTGTACTTCACTGGTATTGTGAGAGATAAGTTGGGCCGCAAGATGTCGAAATCCCTCGGCAACTCGCCCGACCCGATTGAGCTCATCGACAAGTTCGGTGCCGATGGCGTGCGTATGGGCATGATGCTCAGCGCCCCTGCCGGCAACGACATCCTCTTCGACGAGGCGCTCTGCGAGCAAGGCCGTAACTTCTGCAACAAGATTTGGAACGCCCTGCGTCTGGTGAAAGGCTGGAATGTGGACGAGAACGCCGCCCAGCCCGAGGCCGCCAAGATGGCTGTCCAATGGTTTGACGCCCGCTTCAACCAAGTGTTGGCCGAGACCAACGACAACATCGACAAATACCGTCTGAGCGACGCTTTGATGGGCATTTACAAACTCACATGGGACGATTTCTGCTCATGGTACCTCGAGATGGTGAAGGCTCCGCAAGGTCAAGGCATCGACCGCGTGACTTATGACGCCACCATCAAGTTCTTCGAAAACCTGATGCTGTTGTTGCATCCCTTCATGCCGTTCATCACCGAGGAGATCTGGCATGCCATCGCCGAGCGCAAAGAGGGTGATGACATCATCATCGCGCAGCAGCCCAAGGTACGTGAAACAAACGATATAGCAACCATTTCACAATACTTATTCATGCAAGAATTTGTGAATCACATCCGTGCCGAACGCTCAAAAATGAACATTTCAAGTCGCGAAATAGTCGAATTAGAAATAGAAGATTCTGAAGATGATTGGTGGAAGGGAATTATCTCTGTTGCCAAAAAGCTATGTAATGTTGATGTGAGATTTGAAAAAGAGCCTAAAAGTCAATCAAATTGCTTTATGCTCCTAAATAAAACCATCAGAGTGATTAACAAAAACTTCGATGTGGAGGCCGAAATCAAGAAGTTGGAAGAAGAGTTGAAATATGCCCAAAGTTTCCTGAAGAGTGTGGAGGCCAAGCTCTCCAACGAACGCTTCGTGAATGGTGCTCCTGCCGCCGTTGTCGAAAAAGAGCGTAAGAAGAAAGCCGATGCCGAAGCCAAGATCGCCGTGATTGAGCAGCAGCTGGCTGGGCTGAGGAAATAAAACAATAGAGACGTAGGGCGCTACGTCTCTACCCCCCCCAAAAAGCCGACATCCGTCGGCTTTTTTCATTTTATTTACAGTATTAGAAGCTGTTTAAAAATGGATAGAAAAGAATACTTAAAGAATACTTGTTGTACTTGTGTAAAAGAATATGTCATTCCGTTCAGAGTTAGTAGAAGGACAAACAATGCTTTTACTTTCTGTTTTAGACTTCTATTTTTACTTTGTTGTTTTTTTTTGTAGTCTGTTAAATCCATTCTCGTTTTTCAATACCATTTTTCAGTAAAGATAATTTTTGCTTTTCTATGTCCTGGTTCAATACTATGGCTCATATCCGTTATACTAAATATATAAGTACCTGGATATAGAACAATCTGTACATCATTTGGCATTTCCTTACCACGTGTAGGAACGAGTTCTCCATTGACAACCTTATAATAGCGCAATCTTGGAGTGTGCCAACTACTATACCCGGAATATGTGAATCTTTTGAATTGCCAGACTTTTCCCTGGGGAACAACTATTGTGTTTGTAAACACCATCTCAGTTGCAATCGACCCACGTATAGATCTATTAAGAGTATTAGCATGATCTGTGTAGTATGGAGACCGTTCATTGGTTGTATAATCAAGGTTAACTATCCTCTCAATATCACGGTTTCTCCATTCTTCAGCCAAACGTTCTCCTATTCGCTTTTGTTCCCTGCGATTATCCGCATATGCTTCATCGCTTAATGATGTTAAAAGTGTATATTGCTTGTTATCGGTCTCTACTTCCCCGTAATCATCGTCAAAACCTAGATAATAAAACTTTGTTATTGAAATCTCGCCGTTTTCAAGAAACATTGCATCATTGCAACTTTCAACATAGTGCAATGAATTGTCTCTAACATTTATAAAGAACACGCCTGTCGATCCAAATTCCCACATACAGTAGGGAGACTGTATTTTGAGAAACAATCGGTCCTTAATTAGTTTTGAGTCTTTAAACTCACTGTTACAGAATTCAAAATCCTCAATTTTTCCAGATTCTGGCAAGATGGATTTCGTTTCATTCGTGGTATAATCATGCACTTTGATGTTGTTGAGATTTCCATCTTCATCTTTGTCAAGATAAAACACTTTTTGTGCTATAGAGTCTATTTGCTCCGCTATGATTTGGTTGTTTGGGTTTAGTGTCGCCTTAAACTCTGTGGCTACCTTTTCAAGTTTAGCCATTTTGCGCTCGTATGAATCGCAAGATAATAGTGTCAGGGAAAACGTCGCTGTAATACTTATCAGCAGCATCATAGATTGATACTTTTTCATAGTATTGTTATTTGTTATTCGTCGTTTTGTTTTTTTAAATATAATTATCGGTCATTAGTGTCCACTAAAAATTTGGATGGTTTTTTTAGTAGAGACATAGCGTGCTACTTCTCCACAAGCCCATGTCTGTAGCGGAACAAGAATTAGTTCTGACGTGTGGAACGCACTGGACGCACAGAGTAACCATCTACCCGATCACAGTCAACCATTTGGTAGGTATGGTCGGTGAGCTTATTGAAATAGCTGCTACTCGCGTAGCCCGGTGTATTGGCGTTGAGTGAACTTGACCAGTAGCGGCCGTGTCTGCCAGCATAACTGAGACCGTCGTACCCGTAATAACCAGCGGCGGGCATGAAGAGACTTCTACCATTTGAAGATGTGAAAAGCATACCGTAGACACCTTTCCGGGTCATCCATCGACGGGTTGTGTGCTGATATAATTCTACCCACTGCACATAGGTTGGGGTACACCATTCGTCGCCCCAGTTGGCCGTGGCGGCATCGTCGTCTGGTTGCAGGGTTTTCAAGTCGTCAGTAAAGCCGCCGAAGCCGTAATAGGATCGGCTGCAGTACTTTGTCAGGTTCTCACCATCATCAACGCAATACTTGTAATTGCTCCATTTGTAGGTGGACTTCGACGTGGTTTCACCCCAAGCGAAATAGTCACCGTATTCCTCGGGAGCATCTGCTCCCACATTACAGGTGGCCCACAAAGTGCCGCTCGGCAAGCCGAGGTCAACATATTCATGTTTTTGGGCAAATACAGGGCTACCCACTAACAGCAGGCCTGCCATTACAAGCATTTTTGAAACTTTTCTCATCTTAAATTGTGTTTTAATGTTTTACCAGCGGATCCCCAAACGCCGAATTGTTTGAAATAATTACAAGGCATACAACGAAAGAAGCGCGGGAATCAACCTTTGCTTATCCCGCTATCGAGGCTCTCGCATTGCCCTTTACGAAAGATAAGCAATGCATCAGCCCACGCTTTTGGTATGATATTGAAAACAATAAATACCAATGATGGACGATGACCATTGCGTTACCGCGTCGTAATGAGAATTTGCGAGATTCCGATAGCCGCGAATAAACGCCAGTTCAGCGTCTTTGTTTATATGTCTGCCGCTTGGGTTTTTGCCAAACGGCGGTGCAAATATAAGGAAAATGATTTCAAATGCAGAAAAAAGAAGAAAAGTTTTTCAAAAACACATTTCCGCAGAAAAGCCAAAGATAATCTGCGCAAATGGTATCAAATAACACCGTTTGCGTAGAAAATATTTCAATAAGTTGCGCAATTATGGTAATTTTTATATTTTTGCGCAGAAAATATTATTGCCATGGAAAAGAAACTTATCGGAAGAAATGCTGAATATAAGGCTCTTACAAATTATTTCACCTCAAAAGGCTCGGAATTTATCGCTGTGTATGGCCGTCGGCGCGTCGGGAAAACCTTTCTCATCCGAAAAGCCGCCAAGGACCAATTCGCTTTTTACCTCACAGGAGCGCATGAAGTACCAAAAAACGAACAACTCATCAACTTTGCCATCGCCGTCCAAAAGCATTTCAAAACCGAGCGACTTGAAATTCCAAAAAACTGGATATTAGCATTTTATGAACTCTCAAAACACTTGGAGGCCTTGCCTAAAGGCAACAAAATCATCTTCATTGATGAACTTCCGTGGCTGAGTACGGCCAAATCAGGGTTTGTGGCTGCATTGGAAAACTTCTGGAACAGTTGGGCCTCCATGCGTGACGACATCAAATTGGTGGTTTGCGGCTCGGCAACCTCTTGGATGATTGACAACCTCATCCACAGCCGTGGCGGACTACACAACAGAATCACGCATCAGATTGTGCTTGAGCCTTTTACGTTGAATGAATGTGAAGCCTATTTCCGCGCTTACGGTTTCTCCTATTCAAGGAAACAAATCGCGGAATGTTATATGGTCATGGGCGGCATACCTTATTATATGTCGCTGATGGACAAGAGCAAAAGCGTGGCGCAAAATGTTGATATGCTGTTCTTTGCCTCCAACGCGAGCCTCAAAGACGAGTTCAGCGAACTTTATCATGCTCTCTTCAAAAAAGCCAATTCGCACATTCAGGTGGTGACAGCTTTGGCTACGAAAGGCAAAGGTCTGACCCGACAAGAGATTGTGAAAGCAGCCAATGTCACCGACAACGGAGCCTTAAGCACCGTGCTTGAAGAATTGGAAAAATGCGGGTTCATTAGGACTTACGAACCTTTTGGCAACCTTCAAAAAGCCACCGACAAAAGACAGAAAAGCGACACGCTGTTCCAACTCATCGATTTCTACACCTTGTTTTATTTTGACTTCATCATTCAAAACAAATATCACGATGAACAATTCTGGACGACCTCTTTCAATAGCCCTATCCATAGCACTTGGAGCGGAATCGCCTTTGAGCGGCTTTGTTTGGCGCACTTGACGCAAATCAAGAAAGCATTGGGAATCAGCGGAGTGCAGACTTTGGCGTGTTCTTGGCGAAGTTCGTCAAAAAAGAAAAACAGCCAAATTGACCTGCTCATCGACCGCAAAGACGAAACCATCAACATCTGCGAAATGAAGTATTCCAAAGGGAAATACGAGATTGACCAAGCATACGAAGAAACGCTCAACAACAGATTGGCAACCTTTGTTCAAGAAACCGGCACGAAAAAAACGCTTTTGCTCACCTTCGTGACTACTGAAGGCGTAAAGCAAAATGCACACAGTGGAGGTGTTCAGTGCGAGGTGGTTTTGGATGAACTATTTGAGTGATGAATTTTCCGCAGAAAGCCCAAAGATAATCTGCGCAAATGGCATCAAAAAGCATCATTTCCGCAGAAAATCTTTCAATAAGTTGCGCAATTCTTGAGGAAAACATTCCCTCCATTACACAAGATATCAACAAAACTCTATGGAAAAACCACAGATAATATGATTTTTCCCCAGAGTTTTGTCAAAAACATTGTAGAGACGCGCCATAGCACGTCTCTACAAACAGCATATTAAAATCAGTTGCAACCGCCGCCGCAGCCTTCGCAGCCGCCTTCGCTGCAGTCACCGCCACAGCCCGCGCAGCCACCAGGGTTGAAATCTTCATCGGTGGACTCGCGAACATCAAGAATTTCGCCTGAGAAACAGAGATGCACACCTGCCAAGTCGTGGTTGAAATCTATCTTCACATATTGGTCACCTATTTCGTAAACAACGCCAGCCATAGGACCTTGGTTGGTGGGCAATGTGAGTTGAGTCCCCACTTTCACTACTTCCGCCAGCACACCATTCTGCATAAAATAGTTTTTATCGACATCAATTATATAGCGTTCTTCACGCTCTCCGTAACCCTCTTGGGGTGTCAGATAGAAGCAATAATGGTCGCCTGGTTCCTTGCCCAATAGATTCTCCTCAAACTTGGGTAGTACACGTTTCATTCCGCAAACAAACTGGAAGGGGTTCTCTTTTGTGGCTTCTTGGATGATACGGCCGTTTTCGTCGTTCTCACGCAAGACATAGGTCATGGTGACGACAGCTTGATCTTGGATTTTCATAGAAGTTTGTATTTAAAAAATTATGATTCAACAATTTATATTTCAAGATTTCTAATTTCAAGATTTCAAAATTCTGCATTCATAATTCAGCATTCTAATAGCTTCCGAACATTTTGCGGAGGAGCCATTCCACAGCGGCCAAGCCAATGAGGACGAAGAAAATCCACTTGGAATGGATGAGGTCCTCAAAACGGCTCTCGTGATGCTCCACAGAGGTGATGCGTGTGTCATTGCGCAAATCCTCAGCGAGTTGTTGCAGCTGTTGTGCGGTATAGCAGTTGCCGTTGGTCAGGCGGGCGAGGCTGCGCATCCGCTCGGCATCGGCAGTGAGTTGCTGGGCTTCAATACCGAGTGACACCACCGAGAACGAGCCTCCGACATTGATTATCCTGTCGCCCATCTGCGCCTGCACCTTATAATAATAGAGTCCCTCGGGCAAGATGCCCGCATTCAGCTCGTAGTCGTGGTCGCGTTTCGAGAAGGTGTAATCGTAGGTCTCGTTCGTCAGCTTGTTGACAATCTGGATGGTCATCTCGGGGTCTGTCACCAACTCGTTGCTCGGGTTGCGCAGTTCCGCCGTGATTATCACTGGTTCGTTGCTGTAATAAGTCTCCTTGGCATAAATGGCTGAACCATCAGTAGACGACAACAGCAAGTATTTCAGCGACTTGGAGAACATCTCATCGAAAACGGCATGGTCTTTCGTCTGATAATACTCGAACAACCGCCAACGCCACACATTGGTGCCAAACAAGAAGGCCATCTTGCGTCCGTCATTGGCGAAACTCAACAGCGGCAACCCCGACTTCACGCCCATCACTTCCTGCAAAAGCAGGTCGTCGTGCGACTTCAACGTGTTGATTTCCAGGTGCGGCATAGCCAAAGGCGGGAACTTCGCGGTCTTCTCCACCTCTTTCGTGTCCATGGTAAAGGTGGAAAACGAGGGATTGGCATGGGCTTTCACATCCAACATCGTGTTGGTGGCACCCTTGCGCAAATCGAACACCTGCTGCAACTTGGCCAAGCTTTGCACATCAGTCTCGACACCAAGAATAAAGAACACGGGCAGTTTGGCATTACGGTCGAGTTGGGTTTTCAAGGCAGAAAGGTCGGTGCGCGCCGAGGGCACCTGATGCAGGATGACGAGGTCATATTTCTCAAAATCGGGCAAAGTCTCTTTGCCGAAACAGAAGTCCACCTCATAGTTATCGTTGAGGACGCTGCGCAAAGCCGCCAAATCGGGGTGCGGGGCGTTGGCCACACAAAGGATCTTGTATTTCTGGTCGAGCACCTCGACGAAGATATGCCGCACATTGTTTTGTAGCTGCTCCTCGCCTGTCACGCCGCCCAGTTCAAGGTCAATCTGCATGACGCCCTTGCGTTCGGCCTCCATCATGAAGTCGATTTCTTTTGAGAAGCGGTTGGAGGGGATGTCAATGTCGCGCTGTTCGATGACGCGGCCATTAATCTTAACAGCCAATTGTGCCTTGCTGCCAGCCATGTCGCGGGCCGCCACCGTCACGCGGACGGGGAAGGTCGCGCCCAGCGACACTACCTTATTATAATGCACGTTGCGGATGGCGAGGTCGGGATAGGCAACCGTATCTCCCAAAACGACCGTATACACGGGGAAGGGGAACTTCTCCGCCTCTAGTTCCGGCTCGAAGCCTCGGTTATAGATGCCGTCGGAGAAAAGCAGCACTGCGCCCACATTGCGCTTGTAATATCTTCTGTCCAAAGTCTTGAGCAGCGACGACAAGTCCGTCAGCTGGTCGGAGAAGTCGATTTGTTCAAAATCGCGGACTTCCTCACCGAAGAGGTATTCATCGACATTGAAATCAGCTTTCAGGTCTTTCCTAAACTGTTCAAATTGCGTCAGATACTCGTTTTTATAGAAAGCGGAGTCCTTGCAGAGTGCTATGGAAGAAGAATTGTCGTGCGCAAGGATAATCGTAGGCGTCTCCACCGAGCTGAATTTCTGTCTTATCAAGGGGTTGAAAAGCAATAAAACCACCAGTCCCACCAAAAAGGTTCGAAGTGCAAACAAGATGACATTCAATGCTTTGCCATAGTGTTGCTTCTTGTTTCGGAAGTACAACAATGTGGCCGCTGCCAGACCAGCCAGCAGGGATACAGCTATCATCCATATTGGGATACCGATGGGCATGAATTGCTCAAATTGAGGCGCAAAGATACGCTTTTTAATTCAAAAACTTCTCGTGGAACAACTTGTCCATATCAGCCACAAAACGGTCTCTATCAAAATCCGTCACCTTTTTGGGCAATTTCATACCATGAAACAAATTGAGAACTTCTAATGCAATCATTTCTATAAACTCTTTGCCTTCTGCCGCCAAGACCTGCTCATAGTTTAGTTTAATCTCCAGTTCTAAAGACTTGTGTATAACAATAGGAATAGAGCCAAAGGCCTTTGTTTCCTTATGCTCTGTGTAACGCGGGCGGCGTGGTTTGGAAAAGTCATCGTAAATTGAATCATCAGCGAGAAGACCTACAAGAATTGTCTCGATGGATTCGCCATAATCCTTTTCTGAAACAAAATTACTAACCGTCTCGGTCATTTCTCGAAGAGCTTGACGTTTGTTTGCACATTTTTCCCACGGGATACTTGTAGAGCTTAAACCTATATTTACTTCTTTCATATCAATTCAATCCTACTAATGCTAATTTGCCGCAAAGGTACAAATTATATTGTTTCGCAGATTTTTTGTATTTTTGCCAGCAAATAAACACGAACATGGCCTCCTCAAATCCATCAGCAATCTCAAATGGTCTCCAGTATTTGGAGGACAGGGGTTGGTCAGAGCTTATTGATTCCCGATGGACGATTGATGTGCGGGAAGAATTGGAAAGGTCTGGCCTTGGGTTGACGGAAGATGAGATTAGATTGACAATTACATAAACGAAATACTCAATGGAAGAACAAATCTTAATCGATTCAATTTACCAGAGCATGCAGGACTCTGCACGGCAGGTGCGCCGCTCATTGGGGCGTACATCGTATGCAACTACGCGCGAAAAAGCCTTGAGTCAAGTCGCGATGCTTCAGGAGGCCAAACAAGCAGCCCAACAAACTAGGAAATAGATGCCAAGCAAGAAGAGCTGGTGCAACAATGGGCAGAAACCAAGAAACTTTGGTTTCCTCATGCAGAACAATTTATTTCCACAACATTTGGCCCTCTTATAGCAGAAGGAGCGGAAGCTAAAGTCTATTATAAAGATGGCCTCACATCTGTAATAAAAGCACGCACATCCATTTATTCTACATTTGGCAAAGCTTTGGAAGCCATTGTATTACACAATTCGCTCTTCCCAGAGACGCAGATGTCAGTGATTGGTTTTACCCGTGACTCCGACGGACTATTCCGTTGCATTCTTACGCAGCCTTACATAGGCTGCAAGCGATTGGCCACCAAAGCGGAAATTGACGAGATAGTCGCTGCAAAAGGTTTTCATGACAATCATGACGGGCAAGGTGTGAACTATATCGGCGACCGCCTCTACTTGGAGGACATGCATCCCGCAAATGTCTTTATTGATTTACTTACAGATAAACCGACTTGCATTGATTGTATCGTGAAGTTCATAAAGTAGGCGAAGATTAATTTCCGTTTAGCATTTCATAAACAACGAAAACTCACTTTTGCACAAAAGTTGGCTTTTATTCCAAAAAGATGTGGTATCTTTGCGCTTTTCTATAAAGTGTCATTTATGAACAGAAAAAAGAGGTTTTTAACGCTTGCGATAGCGCTCTTTATGATTTCCATCCCGCTCTTTGCCATCGTGAGCGGGCAGTCCTTGACCAACATCCTCAAGGACCTTTGGACAGAGATGCAATTGGGCTACCAACAACGCGCCGAAGCGCAACAACGGTTTGTTGATGATTACGAAAAACAGCATCAACAGCTGATGGACATCATCACGAAGTCAAACGAGCGCTCCATCCTGCTCTACACGCAAGAGCAAAACATGACTTTTGACTTGGCTTATGCATTGAAAAAAGTAACTTCCGATTACAATAATTACAGCAAGGACATCAGGCCTTACGAACACATTGTACATAGTCTGGACATCGAAATCGACCGCTATGCCCGTCTCATCGAGGCGCTTCGCCGACTTCCTCCAATGATGAAGGAAATCGAGATTGAGATCCTGCCCGACAGCCTTCTGTACCACAACGACTCCCTCGACCTCTATTATTCCAACACGGCTTCCGCCTTGGAAAAAGAAATCATCCGAATTGCTGTCAGAGACACGGCCTCGTCACTCATTATCCTGGATGAGGAAGGCGAAATCTACCGTGACTCCTGCATCCGATACGCCTCCAACATCCTGAAATTATATGCCGATAACCGTGCCATGGTGCAAAAGGATAGCACGCACTATCAGGAAGCCTATTTGCGCATGAAGGAGACCTACGACTATGCCCAATCCCAATACCGAGAGCTTGAAAACTACGTCTTTAAAGATGGACAGACCCCGTTCTTGGAAATCCTGTCTGCTCCTCAGTACTATTGGAGCATTGTGATGTCGGATCTGCGCGCGCAATATGATTTCCACGTATTTGACGATAACGAGACCCAGCCTAATACTACAGCGCTCAGCCCAGAAGTTGCAACAGAAGACACTACAGCGGTCAGCTCAGTAGCTGCGGCAGAAGATACTACAGCGGTCAGCACAGAAGTTGCGGCAGAAGCAACTACGGCAGAAACAGAAGAATTTAATGATTTTTGGGGAAACCTCTCCAGCAAGGGCGTCAATGCCATGTTGGTGATCATCCTTGTCATCCAACTGGTCGCATTGATTATCGCCTGGATTCTGACCTTACTGCTTGTTTTGCTGCTTGCCCGAATCTTTAAGCGGAGACGATTTATTCCCAAGAAACAATTGTCTATATTCTCAATATTTTTGGGCACCATTGTATATTACCTTGTGGTAGGTATCACCTTGCATGGTGACGACTATGTAATGCTGAGCGCCAAGCATGTCAACACCCTCCTTTGGCTGCTCATTGCCATCACCGGCTCCCTGATGCTGCGTGTGAAACCTGACCAAATCAAAAATGGCTTCAGGCTTTATATTCCAACCTTCCTGATCGCCATTATCATCATTGCCTGCCGCGTTTCCTTCGTTCCGGATAGGCTAATGAATTTCATATTCCCACCTATTTTGGCATTGATTGTACTGCGACAGTTGTTCTTCTGCATCAGGGAAAGCGGAAAGGCCACGCCTATCGACAGCGTTTTGGGCTGGGTTTCGCTGGCCATCTATCTCATCGCCTTTGGCTTTGCTTTCTTTGGCTACACATTTGTGGCTTTGCTTATCTTGATCTGGTGGTATTTCCAACTTGCCATGTTGCTGACCATCGTCTGCATTGCGGATTTGATGGCCCGTTACAAGGAAAAGAAATTGAACAAGCGTGTGGATGCTATGCGCGAACGCATCACTTACGTGTCGGGCAACGACCGCGAGTCGCTGCTGTTTGGCGCCACTTGGTTCTACGACTTCATCAGGCAGGTGGTCATTCCCTCACTGGTGCTGCTCTCTTTGCCAATCTGCATTCGTATGTCATTGAACGTCTTTGACTTTAACGATTTGTATGACAAGATATTCAACATTCCCTTCATCCAGTTGGTGGACAAGAACGGGTATGAGACGCTTCGCATCTCCGGCGGGAGCATCATCGGTCTTTTGATCTTGTTCTTTGCCCTGCGCTACTTCAACCGGGCCATTCACGCCATTTACCAGTACCTGCGCTACGCCACCTTCATGCGCAAGCACAACCGCACTGCCATCCGTGACAATGAAATCAATCTGTCTTTGGGCAATAGCATCCTCAGCGTCCTGGTTTGGATGGCATATGTCGTGGTTGTCGTCGCTGTATGGAAGATTCCTATGGGTTCCTTGAGTCTGGTGGCTGGTGGTCTGTCGGCAGGTATCGGTCTCGCCCTCAAGGACATTCTCAACAACTTCATCTATGGCATCCAGTTGATGGGCGGTCGTTTGCGCGTAGGCGACTGGATTGAATGCGACGGTGTGCGCGGACGCGTAGTCGCCATCAACTATCAATGCGTTCAAATTGAGACCCTCGACGGCACGGAGATGTCGTTCCTCAACGCCTCGCTTTTCGGCAAGAACTTCAACAACCTCACCCGTAACAATTCCTACGAGTTCACTAAGATTATCGTCGGAGTGGCTTACGGAACCGACATCAAGAAAGTTCGTGAAGTGCTGGTGGAAGCCATGCAGCAGATGCGCACCAAGGACAAATATGGCCGCGACATCGTCGACCCGAAGTATGGCATCAAAGTGGTTGTTAACGACATGAGCGACAGCTCCGTAGACATCGCCGTGAAGCAGTATGTACTGGTTGTCGAACGCATCGGCTATGTCGACCGATCGAAGGAAGTGATCTACGATGCTCTCAATGCCGCGAATATCACCATACCGTTCCCGCAGTGTGATGTACATCTGATTCACGAGGACGGCAATAATAATGAGGATAGCAACAATACTAAAGAAGAATAAACAAGCCATGAAAAGAGTCCGATATTTCTTCATTTGTTTTGTACTTCTGCTGAGCTGTGCGCCTTTGCGGGCACAATGGTCCGGCAGTGTGGATATAGCAGGCGGCCTCGGAGGGATGGAAGGCAGCGTCGTCAATGACGATGCCCCCATGTTTCACGGACTTTTGCAAGGCGCCTTCCGTCTGAACTACAACACAGACAAATTCAGCTGGACCGCCAGAGTCTATGAAAGTTGGGAGCCCAACACCACCGACAATGCCCGTCTACAGTACAAGAACGAGCAGGTTAGTATCGTCTACAAAGCCGCCACCACCAAGCCTCTCACCACAGGTTTGCGATCAGATTTTTTTTGGACACCTTCAGCCAACAGGAACATCTCATTATGGGTTCTGTATGAGTACACCAACGACCGGGCCCGCAACCACACCTTGAATTTTGACGGTGACATCGAAGAGATGGAGAAATTCTCTTACTACTATGAACTTCCTGTGTTGGACGGGCAGAAATTGGCGACGGGACTCCAGACCTTCAGGAGTTACAATTCAGGACGCAACATCTTGCAGAGTTCCCTTACTTTCCAGACCATACACAGCGATAAAGTCAACACTTGGACGGTGTTCAAAGCAGGAGAAGGAGTAGAAGGAGGAACGACCTATGATATTGAAGATATCGAAGGCCATGTTTGGAGATACCGCATTAGCCCCAACAGCACGGATTTCGACTTCGACGGAGACATTCATGTGCAAAACACCCTTATCGACGGTGAAGTCCAACTGAAACTCACTCCGGGTGCCCGTCTTTCGGTAAGACATGCCTTGGACCACAACAGCGGCGCCACCCAAGTCATCACACCTGAAGATGAAGAAATCTGGGTGGATTCAGCCAGCTTGAGAGAGAATTTCAATTTCTTGAGCTTCAAGGGAGAACCTTTCCTGGCTCTTGACTTCAGATGGAAGAACCTCGAAGCCCATGCCGACTATGGCTGTCAGGTGTACGGCCGCCGCCTGAATGACGACACCCACTATCAACCGTTGAGAATCAAAGGTTTTTACCCCGTGGGAAATGCCAACATCAAGTGGAACATCAATCCCAGACATTCACTCAACCTGACCCACATGATGAGCGTCATCCATCCCGATTACATCAAAGTTTGTTGGTACGACAGGACCGCAGGCTATCTGGACCAACTGTATCGTGGAAATGAGTGGCTTTTGTCGCCTCAAACACGACGTTATGGGCTTGAGTATGCATTCAAGAAGAATCGCTTTGCCACCCAAACTACCGTTTCCTATACCCGTGTGATCGATGAAATAGAACAAACCTGGACGAATGAAGAAATCGGTGGTCGTGAATATAAGGTCTTCAAATGGCTCAATATGGCAGACAGCCGTACCGTCGGAATCTCGGAGAAACTAGGTTGGCATGGAGAGATTATCGCGGCCAATTTAGGCGTATCCTATAACCAATCGCGCCGAAAAGCCAAGGCCGACGGTGCCACCAAAGATTCATATTATTGGACGCTCATGGGCGATATTTCTGCCAACTTGGGCAAGGGCTGGAGCGTAGGCGCCGATGCACATTACCAGAGTAACGTGGCCACTTTCTTCACCCTCTTCAAAGAATACTGTCAACTCAATGTCCATGTCAGGAAAAACTTCAATCGATTCTCTTTGTACCTCGAAGGTCGCGACCTGCTGGACCAAGAGCGGGAGACCACTTTCGAATCGGCAGAGACGCAGGAGTTTTGGGTAGAAGAAGTTCGAGCCAACCTACGCCTCTTCGTTATTGGTGCCAGCTGGAGATTCTAAAACCGAAGCGCATGAACACCCTTTCCGTCGTCATCATCACCTTCAACGAGGAGCAGAAGATAGGTCAATGCCTTGATTCCATTAAGGACATTGCCGACGAGATCATCGTCGTGGACTCGCATTCCACCGATGCGACCGAGGCCATCTGCGACCGCTACGGCGTGAAGTTCTTCACTCAGGACTGGCTCGGCTACTCCGAACAGAAAAACCTCGCCGACGGCCTCGCCACCTGCGATCTCATCTTCTCCATCGATGCCGACGAAGCGCTCTCGGACGAACTGAAGCAGTCCATCAAGGCACTGAAAAACAAAGAAATCGCCGAAAACGAGGTCTTTGCCATGAAGCGGCTCAACAACTACTGCGGCCAGTGGGTGAAAGGCTGTGGGCTTTATCCCGAGACCAAGATCCGCATCTGGCGGCGCAGCTTCGCCGAATGGGAAGGGCTTATCCACGAATGGCTGAACTACAAGAGCGATCCGAAAAAGACCCTCCTGCACGGCGACCTGCTGCATTATTCCTGGGATACTCCTGAGGCCTTCCGCAAACAGCAATTCCATTTCGCTGAACTGGGCGCACAGTCGTACTACGAGCGCGGCAAAAAGACGGGAATCTTGCCCTGGCTCTTCAGCCCAAGCATCAATTTCATCCGCACCTATATAATAAAAGGTGGTTTCCTCTACGGCAAAACGGGGTTCAGCATCTGCCGCGTGATGATGCAGGCCAACCGACACAAATACAACCTATTAAGAGAGAAAATCAAACAAAAAGGACAATGACTTGTGACAATGACCATGACCGCTTCAACCTTGGTGAAAGCAGTCATTGTCATAGTCACTGGTCATAGTAAAAAAACATACATTATGGAAGAATCATTTGAACAAGAAGTGAAACGTACCGTGGCGGTGCTGAAAGCCGGTAAGACCATCCTCTACCCCACCGATACCATCTGGGGCGTGGGCTGCGACGCCACCAACAGCCGCGCCTGCGACCGTGTCTATGAGGTGAAGAAACGCCCCGCCAACAAGAGCCTCATCATCTTGGTGGACTCGGCGGAACGGCTGAAGGACTATGTGGTGGACGTGCCGCCCATCGCCTACGACCTTATCGCGCACACCACCAACCCGTTGAGCATCGTCTATGCCCAAAGCAAGAACCTCGCCAGAAATATCTCCTCCGACAAGTCGGTGTGTATCCGCGTGGTGGACAACGAGTTCTGCAAGGAAGTCATCCGCCGCTTGGGTAAGCCCATCACCTCCACCTCGGCCAACCTTTCGGGGCAGCCCTCCGCGATGACCTTCGCCGACATCAGCGAGGAAATCAAAAACTCGGTGGATTATGTGGTGCAGCTCTACCACGACAGCTTCGCCAAGCCCAAATGCTCCACTATCATCAAGCTCAACGAGGACAATACTTTTGAGATTTTGAGACAATAATAGAAAAAATGTGTTTACAGGACATGTTGAACTATTTAAGGAACTGATCAAACTTATCAAGAAATAACGATGAAGTCTTTCCTCAATTATTGTTTTTATCGCTACGCAAAATTTTATAAGGGATGGGGTGACAACGGACCTTATATCATGGCGTTTGGGCTCCTATTTTTCACAATTGCTTTGTATTTAGGATCAATTATAAACTTTTTGTTTTACCTACTTGGAATAGAGTATACAGATCAAATCAATATAGGCATAGTTGTATTTTGCTGCGTTTTAGACTTTGTTTATAGCATATTGTTAGACAGCGAAGGCCGATACAAAGAATTGGAAAGAAAATACAAAAATGAAGACAATGTAAAACTAAAAGGTTGGGGCGTTGGATTGTTCATATTATTTGGTTTTATATGTTACATTACTTCATTGATTATTTTCAAAACAGCCTGATAATTATTTTCATGAAAAAGCCTATCTTTGCGCCACAATCAATTATTAAACACATGAAATCATTAAAGACCCTTATTGCGGCATTATTTTGTCTGTTTTGCCTTGCTTCAGCCGCTCAAGCACAAGAACCATCTATTGACAGTTCACGCATGGTGGAAAAGATGCCTGCTTTCCCAGGCGGGGAAGAAGGATTGATGGACTTCATTGGCACAAACGTCAGATACCCCCAATACGCGATAGACAATGGCATCTCTGGAAAGGTGTTTGTCGGTTTTGTTGTTGAAACGGACGGAAGCATCTCCAACATCGAAGTGCTCCGTGGCATCGGTGGAGGTTGTGACGAAGAAGCCATCCGGGTCGTCAAGTTGATGCCCAATTGGATTCCAGGCGAAGCTTTCGGGAAAAAAGTTAGAGTCAAGTATATCTTGCCTATCTCTTTTAAGTTCACACAAGATTTGTAGCCGTAGTATTTGGATTATAAACCTTAATATCCAATAACGGTGGGTTGAAAATCCACCTAATATAGGGTTAAAACCGAGTAGGTATTTTCCCTGTAATAAGGGCTGCAATAACAACAATCCATGCCGTTATTATCATCAAACTCAATTATAGTCATTTTCTTCAAATCGTCTGCCCTTTCATGAAAATTCGTTACCTTTGCGCCCCTTAAAACATCATTTTAACCTATGAAATCACTGAAAACGTTCTTTTTGGCCATTGTTTGCTTCTTTGCAGCGACGGTAAACGCTCAGCAACCCCAATCCAAAGGGCAGATGAACGCCCAAAAGCTGGCCACGACACTTTACCTCATTGAGAACTTCTATGTCGACACAGCCAATATCGACAAAGTGACGGAAGACGCCATCGTGGCGGCACTGAAGGAGCTCGACCCGCACTCGGCCTATATCTCGAAGAAAGACGTGGAAAAGGCCAACGAGCCGCTTGTGGGCAGTTTCGAGGGCATCGGCGTGACCTACCAGCTCATCCGCGACACCATCACCGTCATCAGTCCCACGGCGGGCGGCCCCTCTGAGAAAGTGGGCATCATGACGGGCGACCAGATTATCAAAATCGATGGTGAGGATGCCTTTGGCAAAAAGATTGACAACGAATATGTGCAAAAGCGCTTACGCGGCAAGAAAGGCACCAAAGTCACCGTAAGCGTGAAACGCGGCAACGACCCAGAACTCATTGATTTTGAGATTATCCGTGACAAAATCCCGCTGAACAGCATCAACGCGGCCTATATGCTCGACAACCATGTAGGCTACATCAAACTCGATCGTTTCGCCCAAGAGTCGACTACCGAGTTCAAGGAAGCCTTCGCCAAACTGCAAAAGCAAGGCATGGAGTCGCTTATCTTCGACCTGCGCGGCAACACGGGCGGCTACCTCAACACCGCCATCGAACTCGTCGACCAGTTCCTCACCGAAGACAAGCTCATCGTCTTCACCGAAGGCATACACTCGCCCCGTCAGGAATGGAGAAGCACGAAGTCGGGGCTTTACACCACCGGCAAGCTCGTCGTCCTTATCGACGAAGGCTCGGCCTCGGCCAGCGAGATCCTCTCGGGGGCCATCCAAGACCACGACCGCGGTGTCGTCATCGGACGCCGCTCGTTCGGCAAGGGCTTGGTACAAAGGCCCTTCAACCTGCCCGACGGCGCACAAATCCGTCTCACCACCTCACGCTACCACACACCCTCGGGCCGCTGCATCCAACGGCCTTATGAGAATGGTGCCGAAGACTATGCCAAGGAGATGGAGAAACGCCTCAAAAACGGCGAATATTACCATGCCGACAGTATCCACTTCCCCGACTCACTGAAATACAAGACCGACGGCGGGCGCATCGTTTACGGCGGTGGCGGCATCATGCCCGACCTCTTCATCCCCGTCGACACGGCCTACAACAGCAAGCTCTACACTAACCTCGTCCGCAAAGGTGCCTTGAACCGATTCACCACCGACTACGGCCTCAAGCACCGCGACGAAATCAAGGCAAAATATGGTGATTTCGACAGATTCAACAAAGACTTTGTTGTTGGGCAAGACCTCATCGACGGCCTCAAAGCCGCTGCCAAAGAAGCCAAAGTGGAATGGGACGACGAGCAGTTCCAGCACTCCGAGAAGTTCATCCTCCTGCAAATCAAGGCTCTCATCGCCCGAAATGTCTGGGAGACACAGCAATATTACCAGGTGATGTCGTCAGTCGACCCAGGAGTCCAGAAGGCCCTTGAAGTGCTCGGCAGCGAGAAGGAATACAAAAGTGTACTGAAACGGAAATAGTTTTTGTTCAAAAACGACAGACCCAATCAGAAAAAACACTATCTTTGCCCTTTCATGTTTGCATTTTTGCAGCAATCAATCAACAAATTAAATATCAACTAATTACATTCAAAAGATGAAGAAATTTCGTTTCTTTTGCGCAGCATTCCTGATGATGGGTCTGCTGTTTGGCACCCAGGTGATGGCTCAGCACATCGACCTCGGCGCTGCCAAGTCGGCACAAAGCTGTGCCAACGTGACTGACGAAGGCTTCACGGCCTCCTTCTCCTTCAGCGGCATCGACGCCACTGAAGTCAACACCGAGAAAGGCATGTTCTCCTGCATTACCATGGAGGGCACCTATCCTATCGCTAATGTGGGCGACCCCACCCTGCCCGTCGTCAACAAACTGATTGCCATCCCTTACGGTGTAAGCAACATCACCGTTGAGGTGAAGAGCTACAGCACCAAGGTGTATTCCCTCGCCGACTTCGGCATCAAGACGCTCTATCCTTACCAGCAGCCGCTCCGTAAGGACCAGAAGCCTGAGGACTTTCCTTTTGCCTACAACGAGAAGACTTACAACGCCAAAGGCTTTGTCGAGCGTCCCATCGCCCAGGCCAAGATCCAAGGCACAATGCGTGGCATCCAAATCGGTGCTTTGACGATTAACCCCGTGCAGTATGACGCTGCCGCCAACAGCATCCGCGTCTACAACGACATCGTCGTTGAAGTGCGTTACGACCAATACGACAAGTCAGCTGCTTATAATGAGTTTGCCCGTACCTTCAGCCCCTATTTCGCTGGCGTCTACGGCCAGATGTTCAATTGGCGCGACGACGTGTACGACGAGCACCCCGACCTCTGGCAGAACCCCGTCCACATGCTCATCATCGCAGACCGCATGTTTGAAGATTGCATCCAGGATTGGCTGGCATGGAAGACCACGAAAGGCTTCTACCTGAACGTGAACTACACCGATGAAATCGGCACCACTGCCGCTGCCATCCGCGCCTTCATCCAAGAAGAGTATGACAAAGACGCCCCGACCTTCCTGATGATCATGGGCGACAAGAACCAAGTGGCCGCCAGTGCCACCGGTAGCGAGACCGGCTGCGTCACCGACCTGCAATACTCGAGCGTCGACGGCGACCAGTTCCCCGACATGTACCACAGCCGTTTCCCCGCTGAGAACGTTGCCCAGATGACGGCCATGCTCAACAAGGCCCTCGAAGTTGAAGAATACACCATGCCCGACCCGAGCTACCTCAACAATGTGCTCCTTATCGCCGGTGAAGACAGCGGCTGGGGCGTCACTGTGGGTCGTCCCACCATTTGGTACGCCTCCAACTATTACTACAACGAAGAGCACGGCTATGCCAACGTGTACGAATACAGCCACGGCACTTACACGGGCTGCTACAACAACCTGAACACTGGCGTCGGCTTCGCCAACTACACTGCCCACGGCTCCAACACCAGCTGGGCTGGACCTCAGTTCACTGTCAGTGACGTCAACAACCTGACCAACGAGCACAAATACTTCCTCGCCATGGGTAACTGCTGCGAGGCTGCCGATTGGGGTATCAGCGGCACATGCTTCGGTGAGGCCATGGTACGTGCCGAAAACAAGGCCGCCTACGCCTACATCGGTTCCTGCCCGAGCACCTATTGGCTGAATGACTACTACTTCGGCGTTGGCGCTACCGCTCGTCACGACGGCACCATGCCCACCTATGAAGAGACCACCATGGGCTTCTACGATGCCATGTGGACTGACGATGCCTACAACACCGTCACTTCGATGATGTTCATCGGTAACTTGGCCGCCAATGCCGCTCAAGCCCTCGGCTACGAGCTGCACTGCAGCACCCTTTACGACTGGCAGGCCTACCACACTTTAGGTGACGGCTCCGTCCTGCACTTCCGCGTCCAGCCTACCGAAAACAACGTGAGCCACATGCCCACGCTGCCCATCGGCATGGACTACTTCACCGTTGACGCCTATCCAGGTTCCTATGTGGGTATCACCAAGGACGGTCAACTCTATGGTGCTGGCATGATCGGTGAAAGCGGCTCCGCCGACATCCCGATTACGCCCATCACGAGCGGTGGCGATGTCACCATCTGCGTGACCCATCCACATCACATCCCCTATATCAACACGATTCCCGCCGCTGCCTTGGATGGCGCCTACATCGCCTTCAACGACGTGCAGTGCGAGCAACTCCTGGTCTCTGGTGCCTATGTCGCCCCGACCATTTCGCTGAAGAACGTCGGCATCCAAGCCGCCGAAAACATCAATGTCGTGCTGAGCACCGAGTCGGAGTATGTCGAGCTTCTCGGCACCACGGCTACGGTTCCCGCCATCGCTCCCGATGAAGTGTATCCGATTGCCAACGCTTTTGATTTCAATGTGGCCGTCAACATCCCCAACAACACCAAGGTACGCTTCTTCTTGACATGCACTTCGGGTGACGACGTCTGGGAGAACAAGTTCGACCTCACATTTGGCGCTCCTGAATTCACTGTCAACAACATCAGCCACACTGAACTTGCCCCTGGTGGCAGCGGAACGCTGAGCTTCGACCTTACCAACAACGGTGGCGCCAATGCCGAGAACTGCATCTTCGAAGTGTATTCCAGCTCCAATGACCTCATGCTGGAAAACAACACCTATGAGATTAACGGCCTCGCCATTAACGAAACCGCCACACTTCCTGTCAACCTCACCGTGGGCAGCAATGTGCAAGTCGGCGCGACCTACGAAATCAACTACCTCTTGACCGCCGGTCACTATTCGACGGCTGGCACCTATGTCATCACCGTGGGCAACATCGTCGAAGGCTTCGAGACGGGCGACTTCAGCATGTACGAATGGACCTTTGGCGGCAACGGCAACTGGGTTATTGTGAGCGACGAAGCCCACAGCGGCACGTACAGCGCCAAGTCGGGTGCTATCAACCATAGCCAGCAGACCGACCTTATCCTCACCACCGAAATCCTTGCCAACGGCGAAGTGAGCTTCTACAAGAAGGTCTCTTCGGAAAACGGCTGGGACAAGCTCTTCTTCTACATCGACAACCAAGAGAAAGGCAACTGGTCGGGCGAAGAAGCCTGGAGCCTGAGCTCCTATCCTGTGACCGCCGGTACCCACACCTTCAAGTGGAGCTACCAGAAAGACGGTAGCGTGAGCAACGGCAGCGACTGCGCTTGGGTCGACGACATCCAATTCCCGCCCACCAGCGTGATCCTCTCCCTCGATCCTGTGACCGACCTTGCTGCCACCGTCAACGGTTTCACCGTAGCTTTGACTTGGACCGCTCCTGAAGGCGCCACTGGCTACATCATCCGCCGCAACGGTGAAGAGATTGCCACCCAAACTGGCACCAGCTACAACGACAATGTGGCTGATGGCGTCTACACCTACAGTGTTGTCGCTACCGACGGCAACGGCCGCTACTCAGCCCCCGAGTCCGTCAGCGTCAGCGTCGGCATGGTCGGCGTCGAAGAGAATACGCTTGAAAGCCTGAGCGTCTATCCCAACCCCGCCAACAGCACCTTGAACATCGAAGGCAACGCCGAATTCGACTATGCTCTGTACAACGGCATGGGCCAGATGGTGATTAAGGGCAATGCCAACGGCAAAGCCCAGGTCAATGTCAACGACCTGACCAAGGGTGTCTACTTCCTCCGCATCTCCACTGGCACTGAAGTGCGTGTGGAAAAGGTTGTGGTGGAATAATAAACCTGACCTTATGATTGAAAAGAGCCGCTTTCGAGCGGCTTTTTTTTGTTTGCTTAGGTTTTTTTTATTGAATTGAAGAATTTGTCATCTGAACAAAACAAAATTCGTGTCTTGAATCTGAACGCGCAGAAAATGCTTTATATGCAATAAGTTTTCGATGCAACTGCAAGCCAATGGAATAATAGTTTAACTTTGCGGTCGAGAATAATATTGACATCTCTATGACTCCCTCCGATTTCATTCACCCTGAAGACGCTGCTGCCCTCCAACAATTGGAGAGCATTCCTGGCTTTGCCACCATCGTCAGAAAAGTATTGTCGATTGGCTATGAGAACCTGCAATACGGTCTCAATATGGCCTCCAATATTCGGCTTTCGGAACGGCAGTTGCCTGAGATTTACAGACATTTGCTGCCTATCTGCAAGCAGATGGGCATTCCTGTGCCTGAGTTTTACCTTCAAATGGATCCTACGCCCAACGCTTTCACTTTTGGCGACACCCGTATCTTCGTCACCGTCACTTCGGGTTTGGTGGAGATGATGAACGACGAGGAGTTGGACGCTGTGATTGCCCACGAATGTGGACACATCCTCTGCCGTCATGTGCTTTACCACACCATCGCCCAGTGGATTAGTACGGGCATGGACGCCTTAGGCTTTTTAGGTTCATTGGCCGCGCCGGTGCAGTACGCCATCCTCTATTGGCACCGCAAGAGCGAGCTCAGTGCCGACCGCGCTGCCAGCATCGTCACGTCGCCGCAAACGGTAGCCACGGTGATGGCCCGCCTTGCTGGAGGGCCGAAGTCCATCACATCAAATATCAACTTCAAGGAATGGGCCAGCCAAGCTGATGAATACGGCCGCATCCAAAACGCCAACCTTTGGAACAAGGCTCTGCAACTGACCGCCATTGCCGGCCTCAGCCATCCCTTTGCCGCCGTGCGTGTCCGCGAAATCCTGAAATGGGGCGAAAGCGAACAATATCGCATCCTCAAAAATGCTAAACTATTAACACCAAACACATCGAAACGCAATTGCCCGAATTGCGGCAAGCCGATTGGCGAAGGCTGGCAGTTCTGCCGCCATTGCGGAATACAACTCTAAAACTGAACCATTATGAGCAAGGAACTTGACCTGTTGAACATTGACGAACTCATTGCCATGGAGTCGTCATTCCAGAATATCATGGCCGACGGCATCGTCACCGATGACGAGCTGCGCGAGCAGTCGGAGCGTGTCATCGCTTTGTTGGACGAAGCCAAACGCCGCTTCAATGCCGACGACCTGCAATTCATCAAGCAGTTGTTTGCCGAGACCAATGTGCTTTCGGCCATCTATCATTACCACGAACTCCAAAACCTGAACCGCCATGCCGACTTTTAACAAACAGAAGCTATTGCCTGCCACAGCTGCCCTGATTCCAGCTATGGCAGAATCTATTCGAAAGGAGTTCGCTCCTGAAGGTTTTGAAATACAGATTGACACTCTGATGAGCGGAGGTCGCGACATCAGCCTCACCAAGGGGAGCCTGTTCAAGGCCGTGTTGGGAATGCGTTCCGCGCTGAAGATTACCCTCACACCACAGATGGATGGTGTGCTTTTCGATGCCCGTGTAGGCATCTTCGGCCAGCAAGCCATCCCCACCGTCATTTCCATGTTTTTCTTCTGGCCCGTGCTCATCACCCAGATTTGGGGCTTGGTGAACCAGTCCCAATTGGACGACCGCGCCCTTGTCGCCGCCGAGCGAGGAATCCAAAGCAGCGCTTCTTCATTGAGTGTTTCAAGCGAAGGCACCTTGTTCTGCACCCATTGTGGGGCTAGGTTAGACGAAGGGGCAAGATTTTGTTCGAGGTGTGGAGAGAGAGTTTAACATTAAATAATTAGGTAATACCATGGAAAAAGAATATGATGTTTTTATTAGTTATAGTCATAAGGACTCTAAAATAGCAGAACACATAAATAATGTTCCATCTAATGCCAGGGCAACCGCATCAAATTTTGATGAAATAATTTCGAATAAAGCTGGTGGCCGGGTGTTATTATGATGGTGTATATTAATAAAATTAGAATTGACAACGTATGAGAACGATAAAAATTTTTCTAGCCTCGTCAGACGAACTAGCGAATGACCGGAATGCATTTGGCAATCTTGTTCGTCGCTTGGATAATATATACGAACAAAAGGGTATTCGTATTGAACTTTTCGAATGGGAAGACTATGATGCGGCCTATAATGACCGGCGTAAACAAGATGAATATAATGACCAAGTGCGGGCAAGCGATATGTTTCTTGCTCTTTTTCATATTAAAGCAGGAAAATACACCATAGAAGAGTTCAATGTCGCAACTGAGGAATTCCGCCGTACAGGTAAAACTCCCAAGAGCTATGTGTATTGTCGCAACCTTGAATCTGGAGAGCAAGAGAGTTCTGAACTTAAAGAATTCAAGAAGCACTTGCTTAATGAGTTGGGGCATTATTGGTGCAAATATAATAATCATGAGTCCATGCAATTACATTTTGTCATGCAGTTGCTCTTATTTGATAATAATCGAATGGACAATCTTAAAGTGGAAGATGGTTGGGTTGTGCTTGACAATATGCAAGTTGCACAAATGAGTAACCTGAGTTTTGTGGAAGGAAATGATACTTATCAACAAATGGTATCTGAATTGACGTCCCTCCCTCAGAAAATAGAAAAAGCACAACTACGATGTGATAAATATCCTGATGACGATGATTTGAAAGATGAATTACAACAGCTTATAAATCAACACAATTTATTAAAAAGCTCTTTCGCAAACCATCAATCATCCCTATTAGAAACAGCAAAAAAAATAGCCCAACTACAAGGTGAGTTTGTAACAAATCGCATGAGACGGGCAATGGATGCTTTTAATGAAGGCAAAATTCATGAGGCCAACATCATTCTCAGTGAAGCCGAAAGTGATGCGAAACAAGCAATAAACGAGTATAGGGCCAGTTTAAAATATGCTGAGCAAAAACGCAAGTTGGTAGAACAGTCTATTGAAGAACTAACATTGAAAATATCTATGATTATGGCAGATGCGAATGTGTCAATAGAATTGCGAATAGAACAGGTTTATAAAATATATGAGCAGATAGATGAATTGGCATTTGAAATTGATTATAACAAGGAAAAATATAATGATGTTTTGTTTAATTATGCGAGATTATTAGCGGACTACGGGTCTTATGAAAAATCCGTTGAAATACATTCTCGTCAAATTGAACTCGCAAAAGAACTATATGGTGAGAATAGTATCAATTTAATAAATAGCTATAATAGTGTAGGTTTGGTTTTTCTTCGTTTGGGCGAATTGGATCAAGCATTGAAATATATACAAAATGCTATTGATTTGTCAGAAAGTAGAGTTGGGAAAGACCTTCATCCTTTTACTCTGATGTATAGCGTTCCTGGTATTAATAAAGTATTTAGTAAAGAGACATATATGGAAGACCATTTTTCCATGTCTTCTTCATATAACAATTTGGGGCAGATATATTATGCAAAAAGGGAGTACTCAAGTGCTTTAAAGTATCATAAGAAGGCAAAAGATATTTCAGAAAAGATAATAACTACAAAGACAAATGGTGTTTTGGGCCCTTGGCTTCGACAAAAAGAAGAAAGTGAAAAGAGCAGAGCTTTAAGAGACGTCGCAATCACATATGACAATATTGCTCTAGACTATTTGGCTCTAAAGAAATATTCGGAAGCATTAGAAAATCAGTTGAAAGCTTTAGAAATTTTTGAAAAAGAACTTGGGGCGGAACAATCAGATATTGCCATTTGCTATGATAATATTGGATTGACTTTACAAGAGCAAGGCGAATTATTTTTAGCTTTAGAGTATTATACCAAAGCTTTCAAAATATTTGAAAAGGAATTGGGTCCAAAACATCCAGAAACTTTTGTGTGCTTAAATAGGGTGCGTCATGTCTATATTATCCTTGCAGCTATTCATTTTCAACAAAACGATTATCTTTCTGCGTTGGATTATAGTAAAATTGCTTTGGGATTATCAGGCAGGACAATGGGACAAGACCATTCGGAAACTAATACAATAAGAGACAATATTAATATGATAATTGATATTCTCATAAATCAAGAGCATTTCCATAATGTGATAGTTTTTCAAGATGAATTTGGTGGATCGTTACGAAAAAGAGGCTTCTGTAAAGAATACTTATTGCTTCAATTCAACAAATGGAAAGAAGGAATGGATTTGGAATTTTTAACTGATGAAATAGGTAAGAGCAAAGAAAATGAAAAAGAATTGGTATTTATTGAACTTAACTCAGATGACCATAATTTTGAGCTCGGAGAATGTTATCACGAATTATTCCCTGTTGATCCATTAGGAGCCAGATTTAGTGATATGTTGATTCCTGATGAAGTTTATAAGAAAGCTCTTGAAATATGTTTTTCTAAACGATAGTTGTTGTAATCATAGTTCCTATTTTATATTTTTCTCTATGACTCTATTATATTTTACAGGCGAACAACATAGGTTACAAGATATGCTTTACATGTATAGTGACCCTGACAAGTTGGAACGCTATGTCAACGACAAAGTATTCCAAAATGTCTTCTGGAACAACATATCTTATCAAACAGAGTTACGGACTCCTGCTATGAAGAATGGTATTATCAATCCAGATGTTTTCATGGATACACCAATTAACGAGGATACAGGACTTGGCGAAAACGATTTGGAAACTGTCCCCCCATTACTTTAGAATTCAAGAAATACTGGGTAGAAAAAGGGCTAAAGTGTTATTTGTGGCTGGCAACAAGGATGGGACAAGCTACAACAGTAAAAGACGCTCCTGGATTAGAGGTAATACAAACGTGCAATCTACTCTTCATCGAATAAAACAAGACAGCATATGAACAAGGAACACACCAATAAAGTTTTTATTAGTTATTCAAGCAGGGATTATCGCAATGCTGATAAACAGATTATCCCAGGAAATCCCATTTCAGAGATTGTTAAAGCTCTTAATGACAACAATATAGACAAGTGGATTGACAGCGAAGGATTGTTATCTGGAAGGCGTTGGACAAGCCAAATAAAGGAAGCTATAGAGCGTTGCAACATCCTATTATTTGTAGCATCTGAGAACTCTAACAAATCGGAAAATACGGCAAACGAAATTGTGTATGCCCTATCTCTTCATAAACACATTATAATCTTTCGTGTTGATGAAAGTCATCTACACGAAGATGTAGACTTCAACTTTTCCCTACAACACCAATTATTGTACTATAACGATAGAAACAAAGCATTGGCTGATCTCATTGCATCAATCAAGAAGATTAAAACAGATGCTGTTGTTTCATACAACAAAGCAACTCTTGATCAAGATTTCAAAGAAGAGCCAATCAATGGGGAATTTTTATCAAGAAGAGTTCTTTCCATATTCAATGCTCCTAACATGGAAGAGGCATCCTCCTCTTTCCTATTCTTTTATGATTTATTATGCACAAGAGAAAAAGGTCACAAGACACTTAAAGAACAATTGGACAATCTTTCAAGCATTTCAAATGAACACAATCCAGATGTGAAACGAACTAGAATAATTAATCTCATTGCCAAAATTAAAGACAACAACTCGGTTACGGAGAGACATGTGCAATTATTAAGTATTCTATTAAAAATGTATTTATACTATCTTCTTTCTGACATCAAAGAAGTATATGAAATTCAAAAAGAAATTGATAGTGTAGATTTTCAAACGACATTCTTTGAAGACAATTCTGAAGTAATCAATGATGTGACTGACGGTATAGTGAGAATAGGAGGTTTTTTGGCAAGCACCATCGCAGTATTTATGGGTAAAGGAGGTCAACTAGCGGAAAGTGCAATGATTGCAACAAGCCGTAGCAAAAAGGTTAATGTAGTTAAGACAGCTCAAGAAATTTCATCTTTAAAACAATCCTTTCATGCGTTAAAAACAGCAATATCAGGTCTTCGATTTTAACGGTTATTCGGATTATGTGGAAGAAGACACATTAAAATAAAAGCATTGCCAGTATCGATTAGATAAACAAAAACAACTACTCTTGTGCCAAAATAATCGGACTCACGCCAAAGACAATGCAAAACGAATCGCAGAACATAGAATACAAATCTGTTACAATAACATTCTTCAAAAGCCTTTTTTATAAAGAACTATTTGAAGTTAGAGGAAAAGGAAAGAAATTCAATCAATTCAAAGGACATACTAGATAGCTATTTGGCTGTTGACGAAACCGAAATTGGCCATGGCAATCGCATCCCACTATGGATGTTCGGGGTTTTGTATTAATTTGCTAATAACCATTGAAGTATACTGCCTAAAACTAAATCCCCCTCTGTTTCTTGATGGTCTCGTAAGCTTCGTTGATTTCTTGGAATTTCCTCTCGGCAGCCTGCCGCACCTCCTCACCGAGGCTGCTCACCAAATCGGGGTGGTTTTTCTTGGCCATCTCACGATAGGCGCGTTTCACCTCTTCGTCGGAAGCCGAAGCATCGATGCCGAGAATTTTGTAGGCACTGTCGGTGTCCTTGACAAACATGGCCTTCAACGACTGAAAGTCGCTGTTGGTGACCCCCATATAGTCAGAAATGGTATTGATGACCTTCACCTCCTCTGCTGTAATGGAACCATCCGCGTTGGCGATGCCGAAAAGGTAGTGCAACAGCTGCAAGCGTGAAGAGTAGTCCATATAACGGCCCACCTGCTGGCTGACCTCACGGATATCGTAGTCCTTCTGAAGAATCTCGCGCAGCATCTTGATGTAGTTCTCAGCCCGCTCTTGCCCGAAGTTCTGAAGGAAGAAGTGCTTCACATAGTCGAGTTCCGACTTTCTCACATTGCCGTCGGCCTTCATCACAGCGGCGGAAAGCACCAACAGGGTCACGTTGAAGTCGCGCTGGGGCTCCGTATGGCCAAAAGTATCCGTCACTCCCGAACGGATCACCCTGGGGCTGTCGCCTGAGAAAAGACTACCGATAGCCAAGCCGATGATGCCGCCCAAGGGACCGCCAAAGGCCCATCCCAAACCCGTCAATATGATTTTTATCAAACAACTCATAGCAAATTTTGTTTCGGGCGGCAAAAGTAAACAAAAGATTTGTATTTTTGCGTCCTCAAATTGACATTCATTAATTCTAATCCATTTTACAGATGAAAAAATCACTATTCACCCTCCTGCTTGTGGCCTTGTCGGCAATGGCATTCGCCCAGCAGTGGACCGGCATCGGCAGCAACACCCCCGTCGGTCCTGAAGTCAAGCTGATTTCGAGCAGCGAGCAGCAAGTCGTTGTCGACTTCTCGCTGGGTGGCTTCAACCTGACCCGAGTGAGCACCCCGAACGGCGACCAGCAAATCGTCTCCGTTCCCGACATGGCCTCGATGCTCGAAGCCGGTGCTCCCGATCTCCCTCAATTCCCGATTCCGGCCATCATCGGTGATTTGGCCGAAATGGAAGTGAACATCCTTGCAAGCGATTTCAGGGACTACGAGAATGTGGAAATTGCCCCTTCAAAGGGTAACTTCAGCCGTATGATCGACCCTGAAACCGTTCCTTACACCTATGGCGACATGTACCGTCAGGACGCTTTCTATCCGGCGGTCCAAGCCCATCTGGAAACGCCTTACATCATCCGCGACTACCGTGGCCAAAACATCATGGTGACCCCCTTCGCCTACAACCCTGCGAAGAAGACTCTCCGTGTGTACTACAACCTGACCATCGAGATGCGCAAGGTGAGCAACAACGGCGTGAACCAAAAACTCTCGCGCAAATCCAGTAGCAAGATGTCGCCGGAGATGGCTTCGGCCTATGCACACCGCTTCATCAACTACAAGGAAAGCGCTGCCAAGTACACCTTCATCCAAGACCGCGGCGAAATGTTGGTCATCTGCCCCGACCAATACATCGAGGCCATGCAGCCCTTCGTGGACTGGAAGAACCAGTCGGGCCGTCCCACCACCATGGTGAGCATCACCGAAGCCGGTGGCAACAACGACACCCAGATCAAGAACTACATCAACAGCATTTACACCAACCCGGAGCGTAACCTTGAGTTCATCCTCCTCGTCGGCGACTACAGCGACCTCACGCCCCACTCGATGAGCGGCGGCCGTTCCGACAACTGGTTTGGTCAGTTGGAAGGTAACGATTACTACCTCGAAGTCCTGACAGGCCGTTTCTCGGTGCAGAGCGAAGCTGATGTGCAGACCCATATCGAAAAAGTGCTCTACTACGAGCGCGACATGAAAGACGAAGTCACTTGGGTCAACCAAGGCATCGGCATCGGTGCCAACGAAGGCAGCGGTCAAGGCCACAACGGTGGTGAAGCTGACTATGTACACATCAACTACATTCGCGACACCCTGATGCACTACACCTATGTAGACGTTACCCAACAATACAGCGGCGTGGGCGGCGGCACCAGTGCCAACGCCATCAGTGCCGACTTCAACGCAGGCAAAAGCATCTGCAACTACTGTAACCACGGTTCGCAGACCAGCTGGGCGGTGGCCAATTACAGCAATAGCCATGTGAATGCTTTGGTAAACGACGACAAATGGCCCTATATTTGGTCGGTGGCTTGTAACAACGGCCAATTCGACGGCACTTGCTTTGGCGAGGCTTGGTTGAGAGCTACCAACAACACGACAGGTCGTCCCACCGGCGCCATCGGCGGCATGTTCAGCTGGATTTCACAGCCTTGGGTGCCTCCAATGACGGGTCAAGACGAGATGGTCGACATCCTCACCGAATGGAAGCACAACGACGAGTTCTGCCACACCTTCGGCGGTGCATCCCTCAACGGCAGCATGTACATCCTTGACATGCACCCGAGCGACAACGGCGCCACCCACAACACGTGGATCCTCTTCGGCGACCCGACCCTCATGGTCCGCACCGATAACCCTGTCAGCATGAACGTCACCTGCAATCCGGCCGTCCTGATGCTCGGCATGAACGAGCTTGAAGTCAGCGCCGAAAACACCGCCTACGGCATTGTCACCATGATGATGGACGGCGATATCATCGCCACCGCCGACATTCACGACGGCACGGCCACGATGTCCTTCCCGCCCATGGCGAACGTAGGTGTAGCCACGCTGACCGTAATGGGTTACAACAAAGTGACCGAGGTCATGGAAATCGAGGTCCTTCCTGCCGAAGGTCCCTTCGTCACTGTGGCTGGCTACACTCCCAACTTCGCTCCCGTCAACATGGAGACCAACCTCAGCGTGACCTTCAAGAACGTGGGCGTTGACCCGACCAATGGCACGACCACCGTCACCCTGACTTGCAGCGACCCCAACTTGAACATCCTCAGCAACACAGCGGAATTCGATGTGCTGCCTGCCGATCAGACAATTACGCTGGAAGATGCCTTCAGCTTCATCATCGCCGAAGGCGTTGAAGACGGCACACGCTTCCAAATCGACATCGAAATGACTGACGGTCGCCAGACCTGGATGGGCAAAGCCATCATCACCGCTGGCCAAGCCATCCTCGACTATGTAGGCACCGACTGGGCCGGAAGCTTCGTCCCGGGCGAAGAGCTGACCCTCGTGGCCAACTTCAATAACATCGGTCACTACATGGCTACCAACGCCGTTGCGACCATTGCATGCGAGAGCCAGTATGTCACCTTTATCAATGAGACTGTTGAGTTCGGCACCATCGATCCCGACGGCGTGGCTTCATGCGTGTTCCACCTGAACATCGACCCGGAATGCCCCGAGACCGAACAGATTCCGATCACCTTCACCATGCAGGCCGACGGCGGTCTGACCATCCAAGGCAGCATCGTGCTAAAGAACACCTGCATCGTGATTGTAGAGTTAAGCGACTCCTATGGCGACGGCTGGAATGGAAACCGCCTGAAATTCTCGTTTGACGACGGCACGCCCGATGTCGAATTGACCCTTTCTTCGGGTAGTTCCAGCACCGAGACCCTTGAAATCGGCAACGGCGTCCATGTCACTTTGACTTGGATCAACGGCAACTACGCCTACGAGTGCAGCTTCGTCGTCAAGTACGAGAACGGCGACGTCATCTACCAGGCCAGCAGCCCCAACGGCGGTGTGTTGCATGAGTTTGACTGCAACTGCGCTGGTGGCTCACACCTCGACAACTTCGCTCCCGTTGAGAATCTTGAGGCCGAAGTTGAAATCGGTGCCATCATCCTCAGTTGGGATGCTCCCGAAGGCGCTTTGAGCTACACCATCTACCGCAACGGACTCGAAATCGTTGAAGTCACAGAGCCTACCTATACCGATGCCGTGACCTCTGAGCTTCACTTCACCTACTGCGTGGTGGCCAACTACATGCGCGGAAGCTCGCTCCCAGAGTGCATCGAAGTGAAGGCCGAGATGGGCATGGACGAAAACAATGATAACTTCGTCATCTACCCGAATCCTGCCAACAGCATCCTGTTCATCAACTGCGGCAATGCCGAGTATAGCTATGTGATGTACAACGGCATGGGCCAGGTGATGGTCAGCGGCAAGGCCCAAGGCACTGAGCAAATCAATATCAACGGCATGACCGAGGGCGTTTACTTCCTCCGCCTCACCACGGGCACGCAAGTCCGTGTTGAGAAAGTGGTTGTGAAATAACCTGGAAACTGATTAACGACAAAAAGGACGGCTGCCTTCGGGTAGCCGTCCTTTTTGTGTCAGAACTTGTGGTAGATGCCTTCGCCCACAGCCACCGAGGTGGCATTGAACCATCCTATCGCGTCGCAGTCGGAGAAGATATTGGTGAACATGGCAGGGAAAGCTCCCATTACCGGATTGACCCCGATGGCCAACTTTTGCGCCACGAGAAAATACATATAGTCTTTCGAGATACTGTAGAGCTTCACGGTTACCACATCGCCCTCATGCAAATAGGATTTGTTCATGATACCAACCGGAATCTCGATATTGTTGGTCAACATCTCCGCCCCATTGAAATAATAACCTGCATAGCCCTTCATCGGGAACAGCTGGAACAGCTTGGAGGGACGGTTCTTGAACAGCTTACCGTTCAGATACAGTTCCACATTATAGACGATGGCAGAATCCGACAAGGTCTGGAAATAAGGGCACACACACACCGCTGCAGAGTCGTCGACCAGGGGAATGTTGTTCTCGTCGTGCTTGGGCAGCAACTTGACCGAGTCTATGACTCTCACATTGTTCATCATCTTGGTGTCGGCATACATCTGAATCGGCCAGGAATACATCGAAGGTTCTTCGACATTGACCTCCAAATGATACCAGCGGTTTTTCACGCCCGCCACAGAATCAGTGAGATAATGGCCGGGGTTGTCTTCCTGCTCATAATACCAAATCGTGTCGTTGCCCGAAGTCACATACACCTCGGCATTAGAAATCATCTCAGGCGTTCCCTCCTCATACAAGCCCGAAGAATAGCTAAGGATAACCTCATGACGTTTATATTCGGTCGTGATGGAGCCTTCCACGATAGGCACGATCTTACCCTCGGGCAAATCCATGGTAATCTCCTCCGTACAAGAAACCAGGAAACCCAAGCCCACAATCAATCCGATGATATAGTTCCATTTCTTCATAAGCACATATTATTTTCGGAAAACCGTCTCCGCCGACACCACAGAAGCCGTGAAGAACCATCCCACACCCTTGCCTTCGGGCTGGATATTGGTACTCACATTGGCTGGAGCGCCCAACATAGGATTGCTACCCGTCGACATGAAGAGGCTGTAATAGTAATAAAAATAGTCAGGTGTGATACTAAACAGATCCGCCCGAATCCTGTCACCATCGTTCAGTTGAGACCTGCGAAAATAGGCAATCGGTATTTCTTTGTTTGAGGCCTGCATTTCAGGGCCGTTCACATAATAGCCCGCAAATCCGCCTTGCGGAATCATCATAGTCATCTTCAGGCTATCAGCAAGCAAGGTATCGTTTTTGGAGACCACAGGCATATAGATGATACTCGGGTCGGAAAGGCTTTGGAAATAGGGGTAGACCCATTCGATGGTATCCTTAAAAATAACGGTCGGAATCGTATCGTTGGCTCCATTGAAAGGCTTAATCACCAAGCTGTCGACATGATCCACATTGTCGGGAATCAGGCTCTCGGCCCATAGCCGTTGCACAGTACCGTCGGGTTCGGGTACGGCGATGCAGAGACGGTAGACGGTGTTTCTGTGCCCCGCCACCGAATCAGTGAGATAATGCCCTGGTCGCTCAGCGTCCTCATGATAACAGACCGTATCCACACCATCGGTCAAATAAACCATAGCGCCACTAATCATTTGAATTTCGTCTTGATGATAGAATGGGGTGGTGTAACTCAGGATGGCTTCATGCTGCTTCAACTCGTCGGTGAAAGAGGCTTCCACGCCGACCAGAGGATCGCCTTCTTCCACGTCGATGACAATGTCTTCAGTGCAAGAGGCCAAGAAGACAGCTAACATCAAATACCCTATCTTTTTCCAGAACTTCATCCGTGTCAGAATTTGAAGTTATACGAGATGGAAGGCACGACCGAGAAGAGGTACATGTTCTTGGTGACGATGCCGCCGTTCTCGCCCTGATCGAAAGTGATGGCCCATGTGTTGTGGCGAGCATAGGCGTTGTAGACAGACACGTTGAGTTCGTGCTGCCAACGACGCTCGCGTTTCAAATCGCCCAACTTGCAAGTAAACGAAAGATCGAGGCGGTGGTAGTCGGGATAACGGCTCTCGTTGCGTCGGCCATTGTACACGGCATAGGTCTGTCCATTGAGCGTGTATTGCCCATAGGGGAAAGTGACGGGCTGACCCGTGTTGTAAATCCAGTTGGCGGCGAGGCAGATGCGCGGCGTGACATCATAGCTAGCCACGATGACGATATTGTGCGGACGGTCGTATGGCGAGCGGTATTCCTTACCATTGCTGATGCCTTGGATGGTGCGGAACGAACGTGAATAGGTGTAAGAAATCCAGCCCGTGAACTTGCCGATGTTCTTCCTTACAAGAAACTCGACACCATAAGAGCGACCCTTACCCACGCGCAACTCACCGTCAATCAGCAGATAGCCATAGGTGATAGCATTGTCCTTGAAGTCAATGACGTTTTGCATGTTCTTATAATAGACCTCAACCGAAGTCTCAATGGCATCATTGGCAAAGTTGCGGAAATAGCCCAAGGCCCATTGGTCGCAAATCTGAGGCTTGACATTGGGACTAGTAGGGAACCACACGTCGAACGGCAAACCGCCCGTGGCGGAAGAAGCCACCTGGGCATACTGCACCGTCCGCGAATACGAAGCCTTGACGGAAGAATGCTCATCCAGCTGATACATGGCGGCCACGCGCGGCTCGGGATGAATTTCCGTATTGAAAATCTCGCCTTTGCCATAATGGATTGTATCCGTCACAAGGTGGATGATAGGATCGAGTACATAGAATTCCTCGGCACCGATATTTTGGAAGCATGAGAGTCGGAGACCTGCACGCAAAGTGAGGCGTGGTATGGGGCTATAGTCGTGAGTGAAATACAGGGCATGTTCCAGAGCCTTACGTGCCACTGACGTTGACTGGTCAATTTGCAAGTATTGCGACAATGCACCGCCACGGTCGTCAATCTCGCCTTGCAGATAAGACTGAATACCCGTGGCGAGACCGAACTTCGAGACGTTTTCATCATTCCAATGCATGGCGAAGTCGTAGTTGAGGCTAGCGGCATCAGTTCCTGCCTTGATGGTGAAATTGTAAGGACTGTAATTCATATCAATGCTATAGCGATAGCGCGAGCCAATGAGGGACAGGTTGGAGGTGAGCCTGTCGGAGAAGATGTGGCTCCAACGCAGGGTGGCACTACTGTTGCCGTAGCCCAAGCCTATCATCTGCTGCATATTGAACTCGTCATGGCCGTGGTAAACGGAGACAAACAGTCGGTTCTTGTCGTTGATAGCATGTGTCACCTTGGCATTCAAGTCATAGAAATAGATGTTGGATTTGTTTAAGTCCTCGCCCGCAAAGGGAAGCACAAGGCCAGCATAAGTCGTTCTTCCTGCGGCCATAATTGAGGTCTTGTGATGGTTCAACGGTGCCTCAATCATCAGTCGGCTGGTCACCAGACCCACACCGCCTTGAAGCCCGAAACGCTTGGGCATCTCGTCTTTTATTGTCACATCGAGGACTGAAGAAAGACGTCCGCCGAAATTGGCAGGGATGTCGCCTTTGTAAAGCGTGGCATCCTTTACCACGTCGTTGTTGAACACCGAGAAGAAGCCCAAAAAATGCGAGGCATTGTAGATGGGTGCACCATCCAAAAGGATAAGGTTCTGGTCGGTGGCACCACCGCGAACGCTGAAGCCCGACGAGCCTTCCGATGCCGACTGCACACCCGGCAGCAACGTGATGCTCTTGATGACATCGACCTCGCCCATCAGCGCGGGAATCTTCTTGATGGTAATCATATCAAGAGTCTGTACACTCATTGCCATGGCCGTCACGTTGCGGTCCTTACGTTCGCTGGTCACTTCCACCTCCGAAAGCTTCTCCGACTCGGGCTGCAGTTTCACATTGAGCGTCATAGTCTTGTTCCCAACGCTGATTTTCTTCACCACAGTCGTATAGCCCACATACGAGATGCGCAGATGATACTCGCCGAAAGGCAGCTCCAATGCATAATAGCCTTTCTCGTCGGTGGTGGCACCCAGCTGTAGTTTCTCCTCATATATGGAAACGCCAATCAAGGTCTCATTGGTCTCGGCATCCTTGACGACACCCGTCACCTGTCCTTTCTGCTGCGCAAACATACTGATTGTCAGCCCAAAAAGGCAGAGCAACGATAAAAACAATTTCCGATGCATCATAGTCGCGATAAAATTTGGGCAAAGATACAAAACATTGTGCATTCGGCAGTTGGATTTTCCATCAATTGCAGAAAAATCAGCATGATTGGCTTATTGCAGTTCTTTGTATCCCATGCGATCCATCTTTTCCACCTCCAACGACGGCTGTCCAAACTCCTCGGTGACCTTGCCCAAAAGCAGGTATACGCCATCGCCTTGGAAGGGCCACGCCTTTAAGGTTTGCGGGAAATGTACCGTATCAAAAGCCTCGCCAGTGGCATCAATGAAAGTGGCGAGGGCCATGGGATCGCCTTTGCAGGTACGAAAGTTCTTCACTGTCACTAATTTACCAAGCATTCTATAGCGTTGTCCGACGAAGTTCAACATCTGACAAGCCATCAACTCGCCACGGAATTTGGTTTTCAGCAGGTCGAACCAGGTTAGGGAGACGGGGAAGCCGTAAAGTTCAATCTCGTCAAAGGCGTTTTGCAAAATATTGGTCGTGAAATTGGGAAACTCAAAGTGCTGGTTCTCAAGTTTGAACAGTGTTTCTGGTTGTTCTTTTTTTGCTTGGCTTTTGTTCAGGTGTGCCTGCCACAGCAGTTCGGCTTTGGGCTTTCGCGTGAAGTCGAATGCGCCACCACGAATGAGTAGGACCAGTTGCTCGATCTTGAAAGAGACCCTCGAAATGAAGTCTTCGAGGCTCGTAAACGCTCCCCGTGCCTTGCGCTCGGCAAGGAACCGCTCAACAAATTGCTGCTCCAAGCCTTGCAGATGCACAAAACCCATGAATATTGTCCGACCGTTCAAGGTGGTGAGGTAATCGCTGCGATTGACACAAGGCAGATGGATTTTCGCACCCATGCGCCGCGCCTCATTGAAGTAGAACCAAGTCTGATAAAAGCCGCCAAAATTATTTATCACCGCCACCTGAAATTCCAGCGGATAGTGGCTCTTCAGATAGAGACTCTGATAGCTCTCCACGGCATACGATGCCGAGTGCGCCTTGGAAAATGAATACCCCGAAAACGACTCAATCTGCCGCCACAGCTCGCGCACCAAGTCATCGGAATAGCCTTTGGCTTTGCAGTTGTCGAAAAAACATTGCTTAACCGCCTCAAATTCAGTCTTGTCGCGCATCTTGTGGCCCATCATGCGACGCAGCACATCGGCCTCGGCCAGGTCCAAACCTGCAAAACAATGTCCTACCTTCAGCACATCCTCCTGATAAATCATCACGCCGTAAGTCTCGGCCAAAAGTTCTTTCAAAACAGGATGCTTATAATCCACATTTTCAGGATGATGGAATCGATTGACATACTCGCGCATCATCCCCGAATGAGCCACACCTGGGCGAATGATGGAACTGGCCGCGACCAAGGTCTTGTAGTCGGAGCAACGTAACTTGCGCAGCAGGCCACGCATTCCCGGACTCTCAATGTAGAAGCATCCGCAAGTCTCGGCTTTGAGCAACTGACGTCGAATCAATTCGTCCTGTTTCAGTGCGTTGATTTGATGGATGTCGATGCGCAGGCCTCGACTGTGTTCCACCATCTCCACCGCGTCACGGATGTGGGCGATGCCACGCTGGCTGAGGACATCGATTTTGATGAGCCCGACTTTTTCGGAGGAATACATGTCATATTGTGTCGTTGGGAAGCCCTTGGGCGGCAGGTCGAGGGCGGCGAAGTCGGTGATGAGGTTCTCGGTAATCAGCACACCGCCGGCATGGATGGAACGCTGGCGCGGGAAGTCGCGCAATCGATGGGAAAGGGCGAGAATGTTGCGCCCGATTTCGCTCTGTTGGGCGAAGGCCTCTGGGTTGCGTTCCATCTGGTCAATTTCGCCCTTGGGCAGACCGAACACCTTGCCTAGTTCACGGCAAAGCGAATTATCTTGAAACGTGACCGTCGCGCCCAGCAAGGCCACGTGTTCTGCCCCATATTTCTCGAAGATATGCGCGATGACCTTGTCGCGGTCACGCCACGAGAAGTCGAGGTCGAAGTCGGGCGGGCTGCTCCGCTTGGGGTTGAGAAAACGTTCAAAATACAGATCCAGCTCTATTGGATCCACATCGGTGATTTTCAGACAATAAGCCACCACACTATTCGCCCCGCTGCCCCGCCCGACATGGTAAAAGCCCTGCGACATGGCATAACGCACGATGTCCCAGGCGATGAGGAAATAGGCGCAAAAGCCCATCCGCTCGATGATGTCCAGCTCCTTCTCGATGCGGCGGTAGGCGTTTTTGTCGTGCAGGCCGTAGCGGTACGCCATGCCGTCGAAAGCCAGCTTGCGCAACAGCTCGCGGTCGTCGTAGACGTTGCCCGTGTAAGTGCGTTTGTTTTTCACGCTGTTGTCCAAGTTGATTTCGCATTGCTCCAAGAGCCGCTCCGCGTTCTCGATGAGTTGCGGATATAAGGCAAAAGTTGTTTTCAGCCTTTCGGCAGGCAGAAGAATCTCATCAGGCGCGGCACAAGCGGAAGGTTCCAAGCGCGAAATCAGCACATTTTCGTCAATGGCGCGCATGCATTGGTGTAATTCAAAATCGCTTTCCTCCGCAAAAGTTACAGGTTGCATGGCGACGAGTTTGTCGAACGACTCGCAAGCGAATAGCTTGGTCATTTGTGAGAAGCGCACACCGAGGTATTCGTTCGCTTTCAGATGCTTCTGACACCGTTTTCCGAAAGGGTAGAGCACAAAGACATTTTCCCAGTCGGGCGCTGTCTCGGGATAGGGCTGCTTGGTGAGGTTGTGTTGGGTCAAAAAGCGGTTCAGTTCGGCAAAACCCGCGTTGTTTTTGGCCAAGGCCACATAGAGCAGTTCGTTGCCATTGCGCACTTCCACGCCCACGACGGGCCGCATGCCCTTCCGCTGACATTCTACCACAAAATCGGCGGCGCCCATCGTTGTGTTGATATCGGTCAAAGGCAAAGCGGCATAGCCCATCGCGGCGGCCTTGCTGACCAGTTCCGCAATCGGCATCGTGCCGTAGCACAGACTGTTATATGAGTGAGTGTTCAGTTGCAAGTTGTTCAGTTGTTCAGTGAGCAGTTAGGAATGAGGAGTGTGGAGTAGAGACGCAACGCTTGCGTCCATTATGTATGTTATGGCAGTTTACCCCGCCGCACGATGAATAATCTGTTCCCCAAAACGTAGTTTGATCTTATCCAAGGTGGCATATAATTGCGTCAGTTCAGCATTGTCATCAAACAGCGCGAGTTGCGGCGCACCGCTGACCAATTCGCTGAACCTCACGCCGATGAGCCGAATCATCATGCGGCGGTTGTAGAGGCGGTCGAAGATGCCGTTCACCGTCTCGCGCAGCACGTGGTCGAAGGCGGTGTAAGGAATGCGCTGCTGCATATCGTGCGTGTCGAAGTTGGAATAGCGGATTTTCACCGTCACGCAGCCCGTCAGTTTGCCTTGCGAGCGCAGGTCGAAGCCAAGGCTCTCCACCATGCGCGCCAGGCATTGCCGGATGGCTGTCACGTCGATAGTGTCTTGCTCAAACGTCCTTTCCTTGCTGATGGACTTCCGCTCCTGATAGGGGCACACGGGCGTGCTGTCGTGCCCGTTGGCTTTCTTCCAGATGTCGAGGCCGTGTTTGCCCATGGCGCGTTCCATCGCGAGCGGCGGCAAGCGGCGCAAGGTGCCGATTTTCTCCACACCCATCGAACGCAGCAAGGCATAGGTCTTTTCGCCCACCATCGGGATTTTTTGCACCGACAGCGGGTCGAGGAAGCTATTAATATAAGGTGTGGGCACCTGCAACTCGCCGTTGGGCTTGGCCTGACCTGTAGCGATTTTCGCGACAGTCTTGTTCTCCGACAAGCCGAACGAAATCGGCAGGCCCGTTTCTTTGATAATGGTTTGCCGCAGCTCGTGCGACCACAGTTGGCAGTCGTGGAAGCGGTCCATGCCTGTCAGGTCGAGATAGTGTTCGTCGATGGACATCTTCTCATAGACGGGCGCGCTGTCGGCGATGATATCAGTGACTAAGCGCGAATAACGGCTATACAGTTCCATATCGCCACGGATGAACACGGCCTGAGAGCAGAGCTGTCGCGCCATGCGCATCGGCATGGCCGAATGCACGCCGAACTTGCGAGCCTCATAGCTGCACGTTGACACCACACCCCTATCCGACATGCCGCCCACGATGACGGGCTTGCCCTCTAAACAAGGGTTCACCAGCCGTTCCACCGACACGAAAAAAGTGTCCAAATCCAAGTGCAAAATCGTCCTTTCCATAAAAAAATCCTCCTTTTTTTGCCCAAAATGCTTGCATATTCCAAAAAAGTTGTAATTTTGACGAGTTTTTAATCAAAATCTCCGCCGTAAATTTAATCATTTTCATTTGAAACGTAATATGAAAAATTGGAAAGTTTTGAAATTAATCTATAAATCACTGAATAACAAAAAGCTTTTGGCTATAAGCTGTCAGCCGTAAGCAATAAGCCAACGCCAACGTCAGGACAAGCTTACGGCTTATAGCTTAAAGCTTACAGCCAAAAGCAACAATTAAACAACCAACACCTCAACAATATGTATTTCAATAGCAACATCAAATTCCTTCGCAAACACCGTGGCCGTACCCAAGATGACATTGCCTTCGCCCTCGACATGAAGCGCTCCACGCTGAGCGGTTATGAAAACGGCGTATCCGAGCCTAACCTTGAGGCCTTGGTCGCCTTCTCCAAGTATTTCGGCATCGCCATCGACACCTTGGTGAAAGTCGACCTGAGCAGCATCAGCCCGAGCCAGCTTTCTCAACTCGAGCGCGGCTACGACGTGCATCTGAAAGGCAGCAACCTGCGCGTGTTGGCCACCACCGTCAACGACGACAACGATGAGAACATCGAACTCGTGACCGAAAAAGCCAAAGCGGGCTATGCCACGGGCTTCGCCGACCCCGAATACATCAAGGTGTTGCCCACCTTCACCATGCCTTTCCTCTCGCGCGACCGCAAGTACCGCACCTTCCAGATTAGCGGCGACTCGATGCTGCCCATCCCCGATGGCTCTTTCGTCACGGGCGAGTATGTCGTCGACTGGACCTACATCCGCAGCGGCCAGCCTTACATCGTACTCACCCAAGACGACGGCATCGTCTTTAAAATCGTGGACAACAAGATTGAACACGAGGGCAAACTGACACTCAGTTCACTCAACCCGCTGTATCAACCTTATGACTTATCGGCCGCCGACATTAAAGAGGTGTGGAAATTCGTGCATTACATCAGCGCGGAGATGCCCGAGCAACGTGAGAACCGTTTTCGCGAGGAACAACTGCTACAAACCGTGCAAGAGTTGAAACGGCAGGTGGAGGAGATACAGCTGAGGCTGAATATTTAATCATTATCTCCATGTCACGGAAAAGCGATTTTTTCAAAGCCTGTGAGCCAGACAACCGCTACATATTTGAGCATACCGAATACGAATGGGACGACATCGTGAACGCCTTCATTGCAGGAGGCCTGTATGCCGACAGCCACCCTCAAATTCCGTGGCTGCCACTGACAGAGAAAACAATGGAAGATTTATTAGACTATGCACGTTATTTAGTATACCGAGCAGATTATGACGAGTACTACGTCCTTGACGGAACGACCATCAAGGAGACTTTCAACGAAGGGAAATATACTCATGCGAAGATGATTGAAGGGCCAAGGGTATTTTGATTTTTTTTTGCGTCTTGTTAAAGCTTGTGCTGTGATTTGGCACAGATAGGTGTTATTTTTGCGGCGAAAAACAAATCATACTCAAAAAAAACGTCCAATTAAAATCGAAAGGAGATGGCACTTTGGAAAATTTCAGCGAAAAGCGATAAGAACTGGGGAGCAAAAAAGAATCTTGTAAAAGGCATGTTTATCGAAATGTCCACCACATCAACCACACCCCCTTTGAATTTAACCAAATATTATGAAGACATTGCGCGAGCATTCAATATTAAGTATTCAACTGACTTCGATAAGTCAAAGATAGGCCATTCATATTTTGTTTGTGAAAAGATAGGATAACCATATAGTGTCCTATGAAAGTTAAAACTATGATAAAAGAAAAACTAGAAAATTGGGCAGAACGAGCAATTGCTCTTTATAATGAGATAGGAAAGGAAAAGAACCTTTCTTTTTACACACAATCTCCATTGAATAAATTAGTTGACAACCAGAAAGTAGAAGTAATGATTATCGGCATAAATCCTGGTTCGGAAGGCGATTACGAATCCATGCTCTCCGATAAGGCTTGGACCAGTCGTGATGGCAAAATCGACAAAATGCCAGCAGGTCATCTTCTCAAAGGAAACTACAATTGGGATAAATCAAAAAATTGCACCTCCTGGGATATACATATCAAATGGCCTTATTTCCAAGGACTAATGAGATATTTTTCGCGTATTGGAGAAAGTAACATTCTTCTAGATGAAACAAGGTTTGTGTTGACCAATATGACTTTTCTTAACACAAAGAACAAGAAAGATTTAAACAATGACATTCTTCCACGAACTATATCACACACGATTGATCTCATAAAGATTATCAAACCCAAAATGATAGTGTTTTTAGATGGTGGAGAAGCATTCGGGTACTTAAACAATCTAGAGAAGATAGAATTCCAAGACCTTAGAAGTAAGTACACAATCAAAAAAGTCAAAAGCTCTTCAATTCATGTAGGATCTTTGTGTGGTATTCCATGTTATGGAATCCGTCATCCTGCTCATGCAGCAGAAGAAGAATTCCTGCATATCTCCACTTTCTTGAAACTTGTCCATAGCTGTGAAATTAACGATCTTCCAACTTGTGATGAAATCAACAGACAATGCTATGAAGCCGTGAAGTTTGTTGAAAAGGCTAAAACACTAACAAAAGCAATACAGCCAAGGGTGTCAGAAACAGGAGCCATTACATGGATTTATCAACATGAAGTATTGGTAAATGAATTATCCACAAACCGAAACTCAAATACTGGAGATTTTCAGAAAACTGTGGAATTAGGGAAGAAAAACATTGCGATAGTTCTTACACCAAATGAAAATATGTATGATTTAACCGTGTTTTGGAGAAATATAGATAACTCTAATGATTTGGAAAAACTGTTAGAAAGTGCAAATATCGAATTTCGTCCATATACTGGCAATCCTAATAGGCATTATGTGACAAGTTTTGACTTTGGAGACGACGAGACCATTAAAGAGACAGTAACAAAAACCGTCCAAACTCTCAAAGATGCAATAGTTAATTACATAACCCATTGATCAGACCCAAATAATCAAATCTATGTCCCAAAACTTCCTAAACAAATACGTCTAGTTCGTTGAGACCATCTGCTTGGACTGCGAATGAAATTACTCAACCCAATCTGAAATTTATTGTAATAAAATTACTTACCTTTGCGCCCTAAAAAATCAACCAGTGATCTACCCCACCAATTTTGAACAAAAAATCGGCTTCGCCGGCATCCGACAGATGCTCTCCGACCACTGCATCAGCCCCATGGGGCTGGAGCGCGTGGAGGCTATGGCTTTCTCGGCCGAGAAAAGCGCCATCCTTGAGAGCCTGGAGCAGACCGAGGAGTTCATCGGCCTCTTGCAGACCGGCGTGCCCTTCCCCATGCGCGACTTCCACGACCTGCGCGAGGCCTTCCACAACATCCAAATCGAAGGCACCTGCCTGAGCGTGGAGGACTTGTTTGCCTTAAAGCCTTCGTTGAACGTGGTCGAAGCCATCCTACGCTACGGCCATTCCGAGAGTGCCGAGGCCACGCCCCGACTCAAGGCACTGATTGAGGACATCTTCATCGAACGTAGCATCTTCACCGAGGTCAACCGCCTCGTCGACGACAAGGGCGAGATTCCCGACAACGCCTCCACCGAGCTGCTGGAGATACGCCAGAGCATACGCCGCAAGCAAGGCGGCATCGAGAAGCGCATCCGACAAATTATGGGCGACGCCAAGACCGCAGGATGGGTCGACGCGAAAGCAGAGCTCACCGTGCGCGACGGGCGCCTCGTCATACCCGTGAAGGCAGGTGATAAACGCGCCATCCGAGGTTTCATCCACGACGAGTCGGCCACAGGACAGACCGTCTACATCGAGCCGGCCGAGATCTTCGACACCTCCAACGAAATCAAGGAGCTGGAATACGCCGAACGCCGCGAGATCCACCGTATCCTGTTGGCCTTCACACGGTTGTTAAGGCCCTATCTTTCTGAACTCCGCAAAGCATGGAACCTGCTTGGCCTGCTCGATTTCATCCGTGCCAAGGCCTTATTGGCCAACGACATCGGCGGCGTGAAGCCCGAAATCCTAGATACACCTTTTATCAACTGGCAGCAGGCACGCCATCCGCTGTTAGAGCGCAAACTGAAAGCCCAAGGCAAGCAAGTCGTTCCGCTGGATTTGAAACTCGACGAGCACGAGCGCATCCTCGTCATCAGCGGCCCCAACGCGGGCGGCAAGTCGGTGTGCCTCAAGACCACCGGCCTGCTGCAATACATGCTGCAATGCGGATTGATGCCGCCCATGCGTATCGACTCGCAATGCGGCTTGTTTGAAAGCCTCTTCATCGACATCGGAGACGAGCAGTCGATTTTGGACGACTTGTCGACCTACAGCTCACACCTTATTAATATGAAGGCCCTGCTGGAACATGCCGACGAAAAGACCCTTTTCCTCATCGACGAGTTCGGTACGGGCACCGAGCCGCAGTTGGGTGGTGCCATCGCTGAGGCCATACTACTGGAACTCAACAAGAAACAGGCCTTCGGCATGGTCACCACGCACTATGCCAACCTCAAACTGCTGGCCGACAACCATGAGGGCATCGTCAACGGAGCCATGCTGTTCGACACCCGCTTCATGCAGCCCATGTACATCATGATGACAGGCAAACCTGGCTCGTCGTTCGCCTTCGAGATTGCCAAGAAAATCGGCTTCCCGAAACAAATCCTCGACGATGCCGCCAACATCACCGGTGACCAGCACCTCAAGTTTGAGAAGCAGCTGCAGCAACTCGAAGTCGACAAGAAAGCCATCCGCAAAAAGGAGCAAGAACTACGCATCGCCGACCAACTGCTGACCGAGGTGGTGGAGAAATACAAGGCCCTTCTCGCCGAGCTGGAAAGCAAGAAGAAACAATACCTCCGCGAGGCCGCTGCCGAGGCGCAGGAGCTGATACAGAAAGCCAACAGCCAAATTGAGCGCACCATCAAGGAAATCAAGGAGGCGCAAGCCGAGAAGACCAAGACCAAGGAGATACGCCAAAACCTCGAAAAAACCAAAGAGGAGATTGCCCAAAAAGCCAAGGAAGTGGCTGAACAAAAGAAGAAAGAAGAAGCCGAGGTGGTGCTTAAGGTGGGCGACACCGTCTGCATCGACGATATGCAAGTGGTGGGTGAGATTCTGTCCATCAGCGACACCGACGCCACCATCCTCTTCGACAGCATCCGTCTGCGCACCAGCCCCGACAAACTCCGCAAGGTGAGCCGTGCCGAGGCCCGCAAGACGCAACGCCGCTGGCAGGCCGGCATCGCCGACGACCTCAGCGAGAAAGCCGAGCACTTTGAATTGACCCTTGACGTGCGCGGCAAGCGCGCCGAGGAAGCCTTGGATATCGTGGATAAATACCTCGACGAAGCCAAGCTCCTCAGCATCAAGGAGGTGAGTATCCTCCACGGCAAGGGCAACGGCATCTTGCGCAAACTCATCCGCGAGAAACTCAGCCACATGCACGAGGTAGAACGCTTCTGCGACGCCTCGTTGGAGACAGGCGGCACAGGGATAACGAGAGTGTATTTCAGGTAAAAACAAACGGAGCCAGAAAACATCTGACTCCGTTCGTTTTTCCGTTCAGTAGAGGCTATTTCTTAATCAAAGAAACCAGCCAAAGCAGCACCACAGCGCCCACAGTTCCAACCAGCAGTTGGCCCCAGAATGAAGCACTTGGACTCAGTCCAACCAAGCCGAAAAGCCAGCTGCCCAAAAAGCCGCCGACGATACCGACGAGGATGCACACCAAAAGGCCCATGCCTTTGTTCATGATTTTGCCTGCAATGAAGCCTGCAATCGCTCCGATTAATACGGATACAAGAATTCCTCCCATAGTATTATTATTTAAAGATTTATAATTTATGATTCAAAGATTATCGGTTCATCAGGTTGGCCATCTCGGCGTTCTGTTGCTCGATGTAATCCAATATCTCGTCCCTCCCCGTCTTCTTCTCCGCCGAGGTGATGAAGATAGGCGGCAGCTCCTCCCAGTCTTCAAGCAAACGTGTCTTCATCGCATTCACGTTCCTGTCAAGCTCGGCCTTCGAGACTTTGTCGGCCTTGGTGAAAACGATGCAGAAAGGCACTTGGTTCTCGCCCAGCCAATCCATAAATCCCAAGTCGTTATTTTGCGGCTCGAGACGGGAATCGACCAAAACGAAAGTCGTCACCAAGTTGCGGCGGCGGCTGATGTAGTTGTTGATCATCACTCGCCACAAATCACGCGTCTTCTTCGAGTGCTGGGCATAGCCATAACCCGGCAGGTCGACGAGATACCAAGCATCGTTGACGATGAAATGGTTGATAGCCACCGTCTTACCCGGCACCGACGAGGTCTTGGCCAAGGCTTTGTGCTGCACCAACATATTGATTAGCGACGACTTACCCACATTAGAGCGGCCGATGAAGGCATATTCAGGGATGTTGTCGTTGGGCAAGAACTCGAAATGAGTGTTGCTCATCAGAAACTCGGCTTTGTTAATTTGCATAGAAAGGCATTTTTAGGTGTTCCGGGATTTCATTCTTGTCGTAAATGAGGTGGCGCTTGAGCTTTTCCTCAAAAATATCGCTGATGGTCATCAAGATGCCCGTCTCCTCCACCTTGCCGAAGCCCGGATTGAGCGCCGTGCCGAAAGTGCGCAGAGTGGGCGAAAGGTTCATATAGGCATTCACCAGCGGGGGCACCGCCGCGCCGCGTTCACGCACCTGTTTCACCAAAATCTTGTAGTTGTCGCGATAGTTGTCGGCATTGAACACGCTTTCAAGCCATGCCTGATCGGTCAGGATGGGTAGGTCGAGTTCGGGTCGCGGCGTGACCAGTCTGTCCTTGTCGGGAAAGTGCTTCTGCATGAAATACAGAATCATGTCGCGCGAGGTGCGTTCCAAGGCAGGATACATTGTCACCTTGCCGAAATAATACTTCGCCTCGGGATAGATGTCAAGCAAGGCACCCAATCCGTCCCAAAGGTTATCCAAAGAATACAGGCCTTTCGAGAGGCTCTTGGAGGGCTGATATTCAGGCTGCACGAACGAACGACCCAATTCAATGGTATAGGGCAAATACTCTTTCACGAAACGTTCCGAATACCAAAACAGTTCACTGGTGGGCGTGTCGACCTGACCTTGTTCGTCAGTGGGCAAATCGTCGCAAAACAAGAAGCGGTAGCCGCCCACGATGGCGCGGTCGACCGGATTCCAGACGAGAAGCTGGCAGAAATAATTCTCTTCCCGAGTGTCGAACTCGTCGATATCGCAGTCCAAGCCTGTGCCGCCGCCCGAATCGCGGAAACTGATTTCGCGCAGACGTCCGATCTCACGCATGATATTGGGCGAGTCTTGGGCCGTAATGATATAAATCTCATTCCCGGCGTTGTTCGTCTTGCGGAAGAACTTGTCGCAAGTCAGCTCATCCATGATGGCCTCGAGCGGCACCGGGGCTATAATGTCTTGTCTCATATCGTGTATTCTTTTTCAGGATCAAACACCAAATCGGGATCCTTCGCCAGCTGGTAGGAGAAGATGCGGAGTTTCTCGGCCCACTGGGCATCGCTGTATCGGCGGTCGAGGGTCTGGTAAGAAATGGGCTTGCCAAAAATGATGGTCAGTTGTTTGTTGCGTTGCTTAAAGAACTCGTCGACGAGGAAAGCCATCTCGATGTTCACCTTGACACCCAGGCTTTTGCGAAGGCGGGCAAGGTTGTAGAAGAAGTTCGAGTTGCGCCCTTCGATGTGGACGGGGACGATGTCGCGCTGGTAGGCTTTCGACTTGGTCACGAAGGTTTTCTTCCAGTCGAGGTCCATGATTTTGCCGCCCTTAGTCTTGCGCGAACAGAGACCGAAGGGGAAGTAACAAATCGTGGCGTCGCCAGCGAAAGTCTCGTTGAAAAGCTTGAGGCTTTCCTCACGGTTGGCCGTGGCACTACCCACCTTGCTGACGGGGATGAAAATCGGCTGGAGGTTCTTCACAAACATCAGGAAGTCGTTGACAGGCGTCAGCGTCTCTCCCCTATGGTTGCCTACGGCGCCGATGAGCGCGATGCCATCGAGGCCGCCCAAGGGATGGTTGGAAGCCACCAAGACGCGGTCGCTGGCCATCAGATTGTCGACGCCTTTCAAGACCACATCCAAATTGAAGTCAGCCACCACTGCGTTGATGAAATCAAGGCCTTGCTGGTCGGCGTATTTGGTCAGGATCTCGTTGATGTCGGCCTCATGGAGCAGGCGTTGGATGCGTCTGAACAGCCACTCTGGCATGTGTTTCATCAGCTTGGGCACCTTGGCCGTGAAGATCTTCCTGAGATCGATGAGATTGTTTTGTTCCGTTTCCATAATCGGAGAATACGCTTTAATCGGCAAAAATAGTAAAAAGAGGAAAAAGAATCACTTTTTGGGGCAAAAAACGCTAAAAACGGGTTTTTCGGTGAGGTTTTCAACAATTTTCACATAGTCATTCTCAGCCTGTTAACAGGTTTTAAACAAGTTATGAACAAGTTTTTCAACAAAAACCACGGAGTTATCAACAGTTGCGGTTGAAAACTCGTTTCAAAAAAAAGTGGGGGGAAATGTATTGAAGTGGGGGAAAATGTATATTTTTGCGCCATAAAGTTAACAAGTGCAAAAATGAGCTACCCAATCGGAGATTTTAAATGCAGTTTGGACTCAAAAGGCCGCTTGGTGTTGCCTTCTGATTTCAGAGAGCAGATGGGAGAGCAAGCGGAGGAAGGCTTCGTCTTGCGTCCCAGCTTGTTCGAAGGTAGCCAATTCCTCGACCTCTACACTCATAAAGAGTGGGATGAGGAGCAACAGAAGTTGCGAGCCAAAATCGACATTTACGACGAAGAAGGCATTGACGTATTGCGTATTCTCAACGAGGGTGTACGCTTTGTAAAGCTTGATGCCAGCGGCCGCCTCCAGATTCCCAAGGAATTGAAGGAACTCGGCGGTTTGACCAAGGAAGTTGTCATTCAAGCACTTGCTAACAAAATGGAAATTTGGGACAAAAACCTTAGAGAGCTTCATAAGAAGTCTGTGTCAACCGCTGATAAAAAGAAAGCTCTTGCGTATCTTAAGTCAATCAAATAGGGGGCAATGGCATGTATCACGATCCAGTAATGATGGAGAAATGCATCGATGGCCTCAACATCAAGCCCGAGGGCGTGTATGTTGATGTCACTTTTGGCGGTGGTGGGCACTCACGGGCCATCCTTGAGCATCTCACCTCTGGCCACCTCTATGCTTTCGATCAGGACGAAGATGCTGCCGACAACGCCTTCGCTGACGAGCGTTTCACCTTCATACCGCAGAATTTCAAGTACTGCAAGAACTTCGTTCAGCTTTACCATGGCGACAAAGTGGATGGCATCATCGCCGACTTGGGCGTTTCGTCACACCAATTCGACACGCCCGAGAAAGGCTTCTCGACCCGCTTCGACGGCCCCTTGGACATGCGCATGAGCCAGATGACACCCAACGACGCAGCCACCGTGGTGAACACCTACGACCACGCCGCCCTGACACGCATCCTGCGCCTCTACGGCGAGATGCAACAGCCCCAGCTCATCGCCTCCGACATTATCCTTGCACGCGAGAACGAACCTATCGAGACCACCATGCAGCTGAAAGCCGCCGTGGAGCGTCGCTTGCCGCGCGGCAAGGAGAACAAGGTGCTCGCCCAACTGTTTCAGGCCCTGCGCATCGAGGTGAACCAAGAGCTTGAGGCCCTCACCGCCTTCCTCACCCAGTGCCCCGACGTGCTGAAGCCAGGCGGCCGCCTCGTGGTGATGTCGTACCACTCGCTCGAAGACCGCCTCGTGAAGAACTTCATGAAGACCGGCAACGCCGAGGGCAAAGAGGAAAAGGACTTTTTCGGAAATCTGATTACACCTTATACTATTATCACGCGCAAACCCATCGTCCCGTCCGACGAGGAGGTGGAGCGCAACCCCAGGGCACGCAGTGCCAAACTTAGAATCGCAGAAAGGAAATAAGCCATGGAAGAGCAGAAAGACAAGAAAGAGAAAAGCAAGAAGCGTAAGAAGGGCGCCATGTCCGTGTTGGGCGGCGGTTTCCTTGTGAAGGAGAAAATCACCAAGCAGTTTCCCTTCATGGTCTTCATCACCCTGTTGCTGATGGCCATCATCACCAACACCTACATCGCAGAAGAACGCAACCGCGAACTGACCAAAGCGACGAAAAAGCTGAATGACCTCCAAGTGGAGTACATCCAAGTGAAGTCGGCCATCATGGAAGCCTCAAAGCAGTCCGTGTTGGCCAAACGGCTGGCCGGCACAGGCTTGAAAGAAGCTACCGAGCCGCTGAAGCGCATCAATGTGAACGAACAACCTGAAAAGACGGAGGAGCCATGAAGACCGATCCAAGAACCGACACCCTGTTGAAGACTTATCTGGTCTATGTCCTCGTCCTGTTGTTCGGCGTGGCCGTCATCGCCAAGATCATCGTGATGCAGACCAAGGACAACTCCGAGTTGCTCAAACGTGCCGAGGAGCGTGAATATCGAATGAGGACTTTAGAGGCTTCGCGTGGCAACATCTTTTCCGCTGACGGGCAGCTGATGGCCACTTCCATCCCACTCTACGATGTCTTCTTCGACTACAAGTCCGTCGACTCGCTCGTGCTGGTCAACAACATTGACTCGCTCTGCGTACAGATGGCCCAACTCTTCCCGAAGCGTAACCCCGCACAGTGGAAGGCGTTCTTCTCAGAAGGCATCGCCAAGAAAAACCGCCACTACAAAATAGCGCTCAACATCACCCAGGCTGAGTTGCGCAAAATGCAACAGTTCGTCATCTTCAACCGTGGCATCTACAAAGGCGGCATCATTTACGAGAAGAAAATCCGCCGCGACCATCCCTACAAGGAACTCGCCAGTCTGATGCTCGGCATGGCCAACGAGGAGAAAGGCTACTATTTCGGCATCGAAGGTGCCTACAACGACTACCTCAAGGGACAGGACGGCCAGCAGCTGGTGCGTAGGATCCACCACGGCGACTGGATTCCCGTCAATTCGGACCAGGACACCGATGCCAAAAACGGTGATGATGTCTACACCACATTCGACATCAAGTTGCAGGACATCGTGGAGAGCGCTCTCAACAGCACCTTGACTGCCAACAAGGCCGAGCAGGGCTGCGCCATCCTGATGGATGTGGAGACTGGCTATGTGAGAGCCTTGGCCAACCTGAGACTCAACCACGAGACGGGACTATATGAAGAGTCATACAATGTGGCCATGACCGAACGCTACGAGCCGGGCTCGGTGTTCAAAATCGCTTCGATGATTGTGTTGCTCAACAACAAAGAAAATACCCAGCTCACCGACCTGGTGAACATCGGCACCGGTCCCATCAAGTTCTCGAACCGTGTGATGAAAGACGACCACAGTTTCGCCAAAAACGGCATCTGCACCGTGCAGGAGGTTATCGAGCAGTCGTCGAACAAAGGCACGGCGGTGCTCATCACAAAGACTTTTGCCGCCCATCCCGAGAAATATGTCAATGGGTTGTACGAATTGGGTCTGAACAAGCCCATCGGCACTGGCATCAAAGGCGAGTCCGCGCCCGTCATCAAAGACCCGAAAGACAAAGACAAACCTGGAGGCTGGTCAAAGGTGACCTTGCCCTGGATGTCCATCGGATATGAGGTGAATGTGACACCTTTGCAACTCGTCACGCTCTACAACGCCATCGCCAACGGTGGCCGCATGATGAAGCCCCAATTCGTCACCGAGATTCGTCGCGGCAACCAGACCATCCAGAAATTCGAGCCAGTCGCCATCAACGAGCGCATTGCCTCACCCGAGTCCATCGAGAAGCTTCAGACCATGCTTAAAGGCGTGGCCATCAGGGGCACAGCGAAGCGCCAGTTCGTAGGCTGCGTGGTGAACGTGGCGGGCAAGACCGGTACAGCGCAATACTATGACAAAGTAATGGGTTATGCCTATCACGAACCGGGTATCGGCAGGAAGCTCTACAACACTACCTTCGTGGGTTACTTCCCCGCCGAGCAGCCGCGCTACAGCTGCATCGTCATGGTGAGTCGCGCCCGTGGTGCCAAATGGGCCGCTGGCGGCGTGTCTGCCCCAGGTTTCAGGGAAATCGCCGAGAAAGTCTACGCTATGCGCATCGGCGTCCAAGAAGATGACACGCTCATCTTGCAGCCCGAGCCTAGCATGGGTCCTGTCCTGGCCCGTCACGAGAAAGAGGCCAACTACCTCAACGGCTTCGCCCGCGACTACAGCGACTATGCCATTAACAGCGAGTGGGTCACCTTCGAGCGCAATGACAACGGGCAAATCACTATCCGTGAAGCCCAACTGGCCGACAACGTTGTGCCCAATGTGGTCGGTATGGACATCACCGATGCCGTCTACCTTTTGGAAAACATGGGCATCCGAACCGATTTCGTCGGACAAGGCATCGTCAAAGAACAGTCGTTGCACGCTGGCGACACCATCAGAAACAATTCCGTCATCCACTTAATATTGGAAAAGAAATGAAACTCAAAGAGATATTGGTCAACTGCAACTTGATAGAGCTTGTCGGCGAGAAAGACCTCGACATCCTCGGCATCACCTTCGACTCGCGCAAGGTGAGCCAAGGCACCCTGTTCTTCGCCGTCAAAGGCACGCAGGTCGACGGCCACGACTACATCGACAAGGCCATCGAGCAAGGGGCTGCCGCTATCGTTTGCGAGAAACTACCGCGCAAGAAAGCCGAACAAGTCACCTATGTCAAGGTGAGCAACTCGGCATACGTCTTGGGCGTGGCTGCCTCCAACTTCTACGGCAACCCCTCGGAGAAGCTGAAGCTAGTAGGCGTGACCGGCACCAACGGCAAGACCACCATCGCCACCTTATTATATAGGCTCTTCACCAATGCCGGCTACAGCTGTGGGTTGCTCTCCACCATCGAGAACATCATCGTGAAAGAGGTCGTCCCCGCCACACACACCACTCCCGACCCCATCGAGCTGAACATGCTGCTCCAGCAGATGGTCGAGAAGGGCTGCGAATACGCCTTCATGGAGGTCAGCTCGCACAGCGTGGCCCAAGACCGCATCGCAGGCTTGCATTTCGCGGGTGGCATTTTCACCAACCTCACCCACGACCATCTCGACTACCACAAGACGATGCTCAACTACCGCAACGCCAAGAAGAAATTCTTCGACGATCTGCCACAATCGGCCTTCGCCCTCACCAATCTCGACGACAAGAACGGTTCGGTGATGCTGCAAAACACCCAAGCCAAGAAACTGAGCTACGCCTTGAAACATGACGCCAACTTCAAAGGCATCGTCATGGAGAGCCACTTCGACGGCATGCTGCTCAAAGTGAACGGGACCGAGGTCTATACCCAACTCGTCGGCGGCTTCAACGCCAGCAACATCCTAGCCATCTATGGCGCTGCCACGGCCTTGGGCTTCGACAAGGACGAGTTGTTGGTCGAAATCAGCAAGCTACGCGGTGCCAACGGACGTTTCGACATGGTGCATTCCGAGAGTGGCATCGTCGGCATCGTTGATTACGCCCACACACCCGACGCCTTGGAGAATGTGCTGAAGACCATCAACAATGTGCGCTGCCACAAGGAAACGCTCATCACCGTGGTAGGCTGCGGCGGCAACCGCGACGCCACCAAGCGCCCTGAAATGGCCGCCGTCGCCGTCAAGATGAGCGACCGCGTCATCCTTACCAGCGACAACCCACGCTTTGAAGACCCTGACGAGATCATCCGCCAGATGAAGGCCGGCATCGCTGAGGAAGACATGCACAAGGTGCTGAGCATCACCAATCGCCGTGAGGCCATTCGCACCGCCGTGGCTTTGGCGAAGAAAGGCGACATCATCCTCTTGGCGGGCAAAGGCCACGAGACCTATCAAGAAATTAACGGAGTAAAAAACCATTTCGACGACAAAGAAGCTCTGTCGGAAGCATTTAAGGAGGTCAAATAATGTTGTACTATCTCTTCAACTACCTCAACCAACACGATTTCCCGGGAGCAGGCGTATTCAATTACGTCACCTTCCGTGCAGCGGTGGCCATCATCATCGCCCTCATCGTCTCGGTATGGTTCGGCAACTGGTTCATCAAGATGCTGAAAAGAAAGAAAGTCACCGAGACCCAGCGTGATGCAGCCATCGACCCATACAACACCAATAAAGTCGGCGTGCCCACCATGGGCGGTGTCATCATCATCGCCTCCATCTTGATTCCCGTCCTGCTCGTTTGCAAGCTTCACAGTGTCTACACCATCCTCATGATTGTCACCACACTGATTTTGGGCATTTTAGGCTTTTCCGACGACTACGTCAAGACCTTCAAGCACAAGAAAGACGGTTTGAAGCCTATCGTAAAACTCGGCGGGCAGATCCTATTGGGCCTCATCGTCGGCCTAACCCTGCGTCTCAGCCCCGCTGTGCAAATCAACGAAAAAGTGGAGGTGAAAATCGAAAACAACAAAGAAGTCGTGGTGAAAAGCCCCAACGTCAAGTCAACTCGAACCACGATTCCTTTTGTGAAGAGCCACGACCTCAACTACGCCGACCTCTTCAGATGGGCCGGTCCCAAAGCAAAGTACAACCTGGCTTGGGTATTTTTGGTACTTCTCACCGTCTTTATCGTGGCTGCAGTGAGCAATGGCTCCAACCTCAACGACGGCATGGACGGCATGGCCTCGGGCAACTCCGCCATCATCGGACTGACATTGCTGCTCTTGGCCTATATCTCCAGTAACGCGGTCACGGCAGCCCACCTCAACCTGATGTATATCCCTGGAAGCGAAGAGCTTGTAGTATTCTTAGCCGCCTTCGTCGGCGCACTCATCGGCTTCCTGTGGTACAACTCCTTCCCTGCCCAAATCTTCATGGGCGACACGGGCAGCTTGACCATCGGCGGCATCATCGCGGTTTCGGCTATCATCATGCACAAAGAACTGCTGTTGCCTTTGCTCTGCGGCGTGTTCCTCTTCGAGATCCTCTCCGACCTGGATGTAAAGCGTTTTGTAAAGACAGGCAAGAAGCACCGTGTCTGGAAGACGGCCCCCTTGCATGACCACTTCCGCATGAGCTACAGCAAATTCAAAGAGAGATGGCCCAACGCGACCGTCACCTTCAAAGGCCATGGCGAGGGGCACAACATCGTCCACCACGAGGTGAAAATCACCCTCCGCTTCTGGATCATTACCATCCTACTGGCGGCATTTACACTGATAACATTTAAGATTAGATAAAATTGTAAAGACGCACGGCCGTGCGTCTCAACAGGCCGTGCGTCTCAACTGATAAAGCAAACTGCTATGACTTACATCGAAGAAATCACCAACACGAGACTACGACAACCCTCCACCATGGTGGCCGGCATATCGTCCAAGATTTTGCAAATCCGAAAAGAGAACATCAAACAGAGCCTCAGCGACCTGAACAACATCGGGCACCGGCAGGCATACGTGGCTACCATCGACGGCGTGATGTACTACGACGACTCACGTGCCGAGAATGCCAACGCCACTTGGTTCACCTTCGAGAACATCGTCAAGCCCGTGATATGGATTGCCGGCGGTGATGCCAGCAAGACCGACTTCAGGGACCTGAAGCGCGTGGCGAAAAAGAAGGTGAAGGCCCTCATCTGCATCGGCGACGACCATACCAACCTGAAGAAAGCCTTCCAAAGAGATGTCAAAGACATCTACGCTGCTCCAAGCTTGGAAGATGCCGTCAAGATGGCATCACTGCTGGCCCAGGACGACGATGTCGTGCTGTTCTCGCCCGCCTGCAAGTCGGACGACAGCACTGAGACTTACATTGAACGTGGAAAACTATTCACAGAAACCGTAATGCAACTGAAAAAATGAATGCCATCAACAAAATAATGAGAGGCGACAAGGTCATCTGGATTGTTGCACTGATTCTGGCCATCATCTCGCTGATTGTGGTCTACAGCGCGACCAGTGCTTTGGCGGTATCGAAATACCAAGGCGACACGGGCAAAGTGCTGATGAAGCACCTCACCATGCTGCTGTTTGGCATCGTGATGATGATTCTCGCCTCACAACTCAACTATAAGCGCTACGCGAAGATCGCCTTGCTGCTGATGATACCATGCCTAGCCTTGTTGCTCTACACTCTAGTGTTCGGACGCAACATCAACGATGCCAGCCGTTCCATCAACGTCGGCGGCTTCTCGTTCCAGCCTAGCGAGCTGGCCAAGATTATCCTCATCACCTACCTCGCCCGACAGCTCATCATGATGGAAGGCTCAGTCTATAAGTTCAAGGACTTCTTCATCAAGCTGGCACTACCTATCCTGGTCACCGCCGCTTTGATCTTCTCAGAGAACCTTTCGACCGCCGTCATCCTGGTGACCGTCTGCATGGTGCTGCTGTTCATCGGCCGCGTGAAGATCCTGCACCTGCTTGCACTGGTCGGACTTTGCATCGTGGGCATGGGTGCTTATCTGGGCTACGATGCCATCAAGACCAATATCGAGAACAAGCACCGCCGCTCTGCCCAGCAGGAGATGGTCATCGGCGAGAAGGTGGAAGTCTACCACGAGAAGCAAAACCGCATCCAGACTTGGGCCAACCGCCTTAAGTCGATGGGCGAGGACAAAGATGCCGTAGATCCCTTCGACGACAAGCACATGCAACGCACCTACGCCGACATCGCCGTGGCTTCCAGTTCCATCTTTGGCAAGGGCCCGGGCAAGAGCGAACAACGCAACTTTCTGCCTCACCCCTACTCCGACTTCATCTTCGCCATCATCATCGAGGAATATGGCCTCATCGGTGCCGTCATCGTGTTGATGCTCTATGTCATCCTCTTCACCAGAGTGCTGCGCATCGTTATCAAGCGGCCGCTCACCTTCGGCTCGCTGATGGCCTTCGGCTTGGGCTTCCTCATCATCATGCAAGCTATGGTCAACATGGGGGTCTCGATAGGCTTGCTGCCTGTCACAGGCCAGCCCTTGCCCTTCGTCAGCATGGGCGGCACCTCCTTGATGGCTACGGGCATCATCTTAGGCATGATCCTGAGTGTGACGAAGCACATGGAAGACGAGGCTATGAACAAAGAACAAGAGATACAGGCTCTTACAGAAGCCACAGAAGAAGTAGAAAAGCAAATCACAGAAGCATAAATGAAACAGGGAGAAGGACATACGATTTACATGTTAGGCATTGGCGGCATCGGCATGAGCGCCTTGGCTCGCTACTATCGCCATAGAGGCTACACCGTGGCTGGCTACGACCGTACCCCTTCCCCGCTCACCCGTCAATTGGAAGACGAGGGCATGGCTATCCACTATGAAGACAGGCCAGACCTGTTGCCCACCCAAATCGACTTTGTGGTGTACACCCCCGCAGTCCCAAGAGACCTGAAGGAATTTGAAGCCCTACGACAAACCAATATAAAGATTATGAAACGCTCCGAGGCCTTGGGCCTGGTCTCGGAGCAACATTTTACGCTCGGTATTGCCGGCACACACGGCAAGACGACCACCACGGCCATGGTAGCCCACATCCTGCACACCTGTGGCAAGGACACCACCGCTTTCATCGGCGGCATCGCCAACAACTTCAACAGCAACCTGCTGCTGGGGCATGGCGACGACAGCATCATGGTCGTGGAGGCCGACGAGTACGACCGCTCCTTCCTGCAATTGCATCCCAACATCAGCATCATCAATTCCATTGATGCCGATCATCTGGATATCTACAAAGAAAGGAGATTCTTGGTGGAAGCCTTCAATGCCTTCGCCAACCAGACCGATGGACCCGTCATCGTGAAAAAAGGACTTGAAGTGGAAGCAAAGCACATCATCCGCTTCGGCTTCGGTGAGGCTTGCGACTACCACGCCGTCATCAACAAGTCGGAAAGAGGCTTGATTGATTTCGAGATTGTGCACCATGGCCAAAAGACCAAAGTTGCTTTGCCCATGGCCGGTGAACATAATGTGCTGAACGCCACTGCCGCCTTCATTGCAGCCCTCCAAGTCGGACTTGAGCCCGAAGCCATCGCCAAAGCTTTGTCGACCTTCAAAGGCGTGAAGCGTCGCTTCGACATCCACGTCAACAACGAGAGGCACTGCTACATCGACGACTACGCCCATCATCCCGAAGAGATCCGCTCCTGCCTCACGGCGGCCAGAGAGGCCTACCGTGGCAAGCGCATCACGCTGGTCTTCCAGCCCCACCTCTTCAGCCGCACGCGCGACTTCATGGACGGATTTGCCTCCGCCTTGGCTTTAGCCGACGAACTTATCCTCCTGGACATCTATCCCGCCCGTGAGGAAGCTGCCAACTTCCCTGGCGTCACCTCCGAAGCCTTGTTGGACAAGGTGAGCCTGAACGACAAGTGCCTCTGCACAAAGGATGCACTCATTGACCTGATTGAAAGCAAGAAGCCCGAACTGCTCATCACCATGGGCGCGGGTGATATTGACCGATTTGTTGAACCCTTAGAAAAAATGATAAAGACATGGTAAAGAAGATTTTAAGCATCGTGTTGTGGGTGGCGACGGCCGCCGGATTGATTGTCCTGTTCATCTTCGCGAGGGAAGACTACCTGAACCAGCCTCTGAAAGCCATACAAATCATCACGGAGACCGACACGGGCTTCGTCAGGAAGAGCGCATTGCGCGACGAAATCTGGCAGCTCTGCGGCAAGTCGAAAATCGGTACTGTCAACATGATCGCCATCCAAGAACGCCTGAACAACAACCCTTGGATTGAGGAGAACTCCTCCTACGTCGACCTTGACGGCACGCTGCATGTGAGCTTCAAGGAATACGAGCCGAAGTTCAGAGTGTTTGGCAAAGGCGGACGTTCCGTCTATGTCACCAACGAAGGCATCGTCATCCCCACCAGCCCGCTCTACACGCCATACGTCCTGGTGGCGAGCGGCAATTTCGACCTCGTGAATGACTCGCTCTCCTACCAGCTCAACGACACCCTCGTCGGCGACCTCAACCTCGTCAACGCCCTGTATTGGTTCAATGCCATTGAGGAGAACAACTTCGTCAAAAACTGTGTCGGTCAGCTCTATTGCAACGGTCACGACCAATTCGAGCTTACCATGCGCGGCCTCGATGCCCGAGTCATCGTGGGCGACACCTGCGATGCCACCGACAAGTTGTACCGCTTGGAAGTGTTCATGAAACAGCGCATCGACAGACCCGAGACCCGAATTCTGAAAAGCATCAACCTAAATTATAAAAATCAAATAGTCTGTACAAAACGATAACATTATGAGTGAAGGAAAAATCATCGTCGGATTAGACATCGGCACCACCAAAGTGGCCTGCATCGTGGGCCGCAAAGCCGATAACGGAAAGATTGAGATCCTGGGCTATGGCAAGACCATATCCACAGGCGTGAGACGCGGCGTAGTCACCAACATCTTCGACACCGTGGAGGCCATCAAGACGGCAGTTAAGCAAGCCTCCGACCAGTCGGGCGTCGAAATCAACCGCGTCAGCGTGGGCATCGCAGGACAGCACATCAAAAGCCTGCAACACCGTGGCGTGCTCATGCGCGACCATCACGACACCGAGATTTCGGAAGCCGAGTTGGAACGCCTGCGCAACGACACCTTTAAAATCAACATGACCCCTGGCGAAGAGATCATCGACGTCATCCGCCAAGACACCTACGTCGACGGCGAGCTGGCCTCCAACCCCGTGGGCATGTTGGGCAACAAGATTGAAGCCAACTTCCATGTCATCATCGGCCAGACCTCGGCGGCCAAGAATATCATCAAGTGCATCCAGAGCGCCGGCCTCGACATGGACTACATGATCCTTGAACCCATCGCCTCGGCACAGGCCGTGCTCGACGATGAGGAGAAAGACGCAGGCGTGGTCCTCGTTGACATCGGCGGCGGCACCACCGACATCGCCATCTTCAAGAACAAGAAGATACAACACACCGCCGTAATCCCCTTCGGCGGCAACATCATCACTGAGGACATCTGCACAGGCTGCTCCATCATCAAGCACTACGCCGAAGAGGTGAAGGTGAAGTTCGGTTCGGCCTTGGCCAGCGAAAACCGCGACGACGAAGTGGTCTCCATCCCTGGCATCCGTGGCCGCGAAGCTAAGGAAATCTCGTTCAAGAATCTGGCCCACATCATCCAAGCCCGTTTGGAAGAGATCTTCGAACTGGTCAACTACGAGATCCAGAAGGCCAAGTCGGACAACAACCTCATCGCCGGCATCGTGCTGACGGGTGGCGGTTCCATGATGAAGCATATCCAGCAGCTGGCCGAGTTCAAGACCGGACTGGAAGTGCGCATCGGCTACCCCAACGAGCACCTCAACCCAACCGAGATGAAGGAGATGTCAAGCCCGATGTACTCCACTGGTATCGGCATCGTCATCGAGACCATCGCGCGCATGGAACACGACGAATTCCTGCAAGCCTCCAAAGAAGCCGAAAAGAAACAAATCGAACAGATCGAGACGCCTGAAGTCACAGCCGTCGAGCCTGAGAATCAAGAAAGCGATGGAAAGAAAGGCAAAGGAGGCAAGAAAGGCGGCCTGAAGCTGAATGAAATTGTCGCCTCCATCACCGACTGGTTCACCTCCTCCGACAGCATTGATGAATAACCCAAGAAAAACGCAAGAACATGGCAGAAGAATATACCAATAAGAATAACGCCCAAGACGAGTTGTTCAAGCCCGTCGATCTGGAGAAGCCCAACTACATCAAGGTCGTCGGCGTGGGCGGTGGTGGCGGCAATGCCGTCAACCACATGATGGAGGAAGGCATCCAAGGCGTCGACTTCGTCTTGTGCAACACCGACCATCAGGCCCTGCTGAAGAGCAAGGTGAAGACCACCGTACACCTCGGCAAGCGCGAGTTGGGCGCTGGCAATGACCCCAACATCGGCCGTGAGGCCGCTGAGATGAGCCGTGGCGAGCTTGAAGCCCTTATGGACGACAATACCAAGATGGTCTTCGTCACAGCCGGTATGGGCGGCGGCACCGGCACCGGTGCAGCCCCCGTCGTGGCCAAGATTGCCAAGGACAAAGGCATTCTCACCGTCGGCATCGTCACCATGCCCATGGAACGCGAAGGCCGCCGTCGTAAGCTGCAGGCCTTGTCGGGCATTGACGAGCTGAAGAAATGTGTCGACACGCTCATCCTCATCAGCACCGACAAACTGCGCGACCAATACGGCAACATGAAACTCTCCGAAGCCTTCAAGAAGGCTGACGACGTGTTGGCCACAGCCGCCCGCGGCATCGCCGAAATCATCACCGTGCCCGGCTATGTCAACGTCGACTTCGAGGACGTGAAGACCGTCATGAAAGACAGCGGCAAAGCCATCATGGGCTCGGGTACCGCCGAAGGCGAAGGCCGCGCCGAAAAGGCTATCAAAGATGCCATCCACTCACCCCTCCTCAACGACTCAAACATCGAAGGCGCAAAGAACATCCTGCTCTATATCACCTCAGGCACCAATGAGGTCTCGCTCGACGAGGTCGATGAAATCCTTGAGATTGCCCAAAACGCCTGCGGCAACAACTCCGACGTCATCTGGGGCAACGGCACCGACGAGAGCCTCGGCGAGGCCCTCAGCGTGACCCTCATCGCCACCGGCTTCAACCACGACGCGAAGCCCTACAGCTCCGTGATTGCCGAGAAGCAGAACCCCAGCAACCCAGCCCAGCCAAAGAAAGTCTACGACCTCAACGGTCAGGTGAAGAGCGAAGAACAAGAGACCACCCCACAGGCCACACATCCCGCCGTCGGCTCGGTGGCCGCCACCGAAGTTGCATCGGTATATCCGCAGGAGGCACAGCCCGAGAGAACCGTGCACTCCCTGTTCACGCCCGAAGAGCCCAAGGTCTCTGAGCCAGTAGAGCAGGTCTCTAAGCCTGTCGAACAAGTTGAAGAACCTGCCCCTGCCATCGAAGACCTCCAAGACGAGGACGACACCCCGCTCTTTGATCCTGCCGTCGACCCCACGCCTGCGGCTCCGATTCAGGAGACGCCGTCGGCCGCAAGGCACGATGACGAGCGTCCCGTGGTCAGAATCTTCGACAATCCCTTCAGCTCAAGTGGCGACGACGAAGGCTTCGAGATTACCTCACGCATCATGACCAAGGAAGAGACTCAAGCTCGCACCGAATTGTTGACCGCCGTGATGGAAGCCAAGAAAAACAAGGAGACTGACCCGAAGGAGCTGCTGAAGAAGCAGCGTCTGCGCGCCTTGAGCATGAACTTCAGGACGGCACGTGGCTTGGAAGAACTGGAGAACCAACCCGCCTATCTGCGCCGCAACGTTGAAATCAATGCAAGCGACGAGTCGGACCTTTCGCACTACTCGACCTCGGAGAGCGGCATCAGCAGCGAGAACTCCTTCCTCCACGACAACGTGGACTAAAGCATATCGTCACAGACTATTTGATTATCCGACGAGGCAGACGGGCTTCCTTTGGGGAGTCCGTTTGTTGTTTTATGCTTCAAAAAAAGGATATGTACAGCTGCATTCGCCCAATTTTCTGTACCTTTGCCCAAAATTCTGTCGACAATGAAAAAACTATCAGTATTAATCTGCATTATATTTCTGACAATCAGCGGCTTTGCTCAAGATTGGACACCCATCAGCAGCCTCAATCCCACTGCCCCGACCGTTAAGTTGCTTTCTTGCTCTGAGCAAGAAACCACTATGGATTTCAGTTTGGCCGGCTATTTCTCGGAAATAGTCAATACGCCTCATGGACAGCAACAGATCATCAACGCACCCAAAATGGTCTCCATGCTGGAGGAAGGCGCACCTGAACTGCCTCTTTTCGCTATCCCCGTAGCCATTGGCGACTGCGCAGAGATGGATATCAAGGTGCAAAAAACCGAGTTTCAAGAGTTTGACAACATAGAAATCGCCCCATCCAAAGGCAATTTCAGCCGCGAAATCGACCCAGCAAGCGTGCCGTACCGCTATGGTGAAGTGTATTCCAACAACGCCTTCTACCCTGCTTCACAAGCCCAACTAAGCGAACCTTACATCCTCCGCGACCTGCGTGGACAAAACATCATGGTCTACCCCTTCGCCTACAACCCCGTCACCAAGACCTTGCGCGTCTACACGCATCTGGTCCTGACCCTGGGCAAGACCAGCGAAAAGGGCGACAATCCCAAATTAAGCCGAAAGACTTACCAAGTCAAGATTTCGCCTGAAACCGATGCGATGTACAGCCAACGCTTCGTCAACTACAAAGCCACGGGCGCGAAATACAGCTTCATCCCCGACGAGGGCGAGCTGCTCGTCATCTGCCCCGACCAATACCTCAACGCGATGCAGCCTTTCGTCGACTGGAAGAACCAGTCGGGCCGTCCAACCGCGATGGTCAGCCTGTCGGACATCGGCGGCAACAACGCCGACCAAATCAAGTCCTACATCCAAAGCCGATACAACAACCCCGAGGAGAACCTGACCTTCGTCCTACTCGTCGGCGACTACAACGACCTCACACCCTATCCCATGAATGGCGGTCGCTCTGACATTTGGTTCGGCCAACTCGAAGGCAACGACTACTATCCAGAGGTTTTCGTCGGGCGTTTCTCAGTCCAGAGTGTTTCCGATGTGCAGCATCAAGTCGACAAAGTCATTTATTACGAGCGCGACATCACTGCCAACGCTGACTGGCTTGCCAAAGGCATGGGCATCGGCTCAACCGAAGGCGCGGGCAGCGGACATAACGGAGGAGAGTCTGACTATCAGCATATTGACTATATCCGCGATACTTTGTTACATTACACCTACACCGAGGTCTCTCAGCATTACCATGGCGTGGGTGTGGGCACCAATGCCACTATGCTGAGCCAGAATTTCAACGAAGGCGTGGGCATCTGCAACTATTGCAACCACGGCTCCGTGACGAGTTGGTATGTCGGCTCGTTCAGCAACAGCAATGTGAATGGCCTGACCAACGACTACAAATGGCCCTTCATCTGGTCGACGGCATGCCTCAACGGGAAGTTTGACCAAAACTGCTTCGGTGAGGCGTGGATGCGAGCCACCAACAACAGCACGGGTGTGCCTACCGGTGCTATCGGCGGCATGTTTTCGTGGACCAACCAGCCTTGGCAGCCGCCCATGACGGGACAAGACGAGATGGTCGACGTGCTCTGCGAATGGCGTAATGCCGACCACTTCCACCACACCCTTGCCGGTGCCTCGCTCAATGGCAATATGAAAATCCTCGACCTCCATCCCAGCGACCAAGGCTTGACCCACAACACCTGGATCCTTTTCGGTGACCCGAGCCTGCTGCTCCGCACCGACACCCCCGCCGAGATGAATGTCACCTGCCAACCTGAAGCCATCCTCCTTGGGCAGACCGAGCTGCGCCTCACCGCAGAGACCGACTACGCCTTGGCCACACTTTCATTCAACGGACAAATCTTGGCCAGTGCCCCCGTCCTCAACGGCGAATGCACGCTGACCTTCCCCGAGCAGAGCGAGACAGGGACCGCGTTGCTCGTCGTGACCAGCTTCAACAAAGTCACCGAGGTGCGCGACATCGAGATCATCCCCGCCAACGGAGCCTACCTCACCTACGACAGCTTCAGCGTCAATGACGAAAACGGTCAAGCTGACTACGGCGAGACCGTCGGCATCAGCTTGAGCATCAAGAACATCGGCAACCAGACTGCCACCAATGTGCAAGTCACACTCAGCAGCGACTCCCCCTTCGTGGTAATCACCCAAGCCATGGGAACTATCCCAAGCATCGGCGCTTTGGAGACCTATACCCTCAGCAACGCCTTTGAAATCGCCGTGGACGAACTAATTGCCGACGGCATCCAGGCAGAGTTCAACCTCATCTGCACTGACGGCGACAACACCTGGAGCAACCATTTCCGCATGACACTGCATGCACCCACCTTCGCCATATCGGAGTTCAGGCCTGCAAGCACCGTACAACCTGGTGAAAGCGGCATCCTCATCGTCGGCATACGAAACACCGGTTCAGCGGATGCCCGCAACGCTAAGATCCAACTCTACAGCAGCTCCTCGGATTTGGTCTTCAACCCCATCATCTACAACCTCGGCGAGATTCCCGCTGGAGGTACAAAGAATGCCAATGCCCCGTTCACCAGCAGCTCCACAGTACCGAGCGGCTCAAGTTTCGAAGTGTATTACCAAATGGATGCCGAGCCTTATACTTTTAATGGCACGGATTTCCTCAGCATCGGGCCTGTCAAGGAGACCTTTGAGACGGGCGACTTCAGCGCTTTTGCTTGGGAGACCCTTGGAGGGGCCTATTGGTATATCGACAACAGCACCTCAAATACCGGCACTTACAGCGCACGTTCAGGCGTCATCAGCCATGCCAACCTCACCACCCTGCAAGTCAGCATCAATGTCCTTGAAGACGGCGAAATCAGCTTCTACAAGAAGATTTGCACTGAAGCCAACATGGACAAACTCATCTTCTACATCGACAACACCGCCATGGGCGAATGGTCGGGCGAGGTGAACTGGAGCCGTGAGGCCTTCCCCGTGACCGCCGGAACGCATAAGTTCAAATGGATCTACATGAAAAACGGGAGCGGCAGCTATGGCGACGACTGCTGCTGGATTGACGATGTGCAGTTCCCCTCGGCAAACACCGTCACACTCCTGCCAGCCTTGGAGCTAGAAGCTGAAGTCTTTGAAAACGAAGTCACCCTGACCTGGCAGGCGCAAAACCCAAGCGACAGCTATGTCATCCGCAGGAATGGGTTGCCCGTGGCCACACAACACGAGACAAGCTTTACTCAGCTACTCAACCTTGGCACCTATACCTACAGCGTCGTGGCCGTCAGCACCAACGGGCAGCAATCCATCCCCGCCTTCGCCACCGTTGAAATCACCGTCTTGGGTCTCGACAGCATCGAGAGCGAGCTACGAATCTTCCCCAACCCTGTCCGCAACTACATGAACATCAGCCTTGAGCAGCCCTTCCGCTATGCCATCTTCAACAATATCGGACAGCTTATCAGAGAAGGTTCTTCCATTGGCGAAGCCCAAATCGACTGTGGCATGCTGTCGCAAGGCGTGTATATCCTACAAATCAGCACCGAGGCGCAGGTGTTCAAGAAGAAAATCATCGTGGAATAATCCAAAAAAAGGCCATGACCTACCTGAAATCCAACGACTTGTTTGAGAAACTCCATCCCGAGAATCTCTTTCAGCATGTGCCGCATCCTATCATTATCGCCGACCATCTGATGACCCCTGACAATCTGGGTGCCATGATCAGGCTGGCCGACAACATTGGGGCAACCGAAGTTTGTTTCTTGGGCAAGGAAGAGGAACACCGGCTGACCAAAGTGCGCCGTGTCGCCGCCTCAAGCCGCGACAACATCCGTTGGTATTTCAGCGAGGAGACAGATTTGCATAAGATTGTGCCTGATGGCAAACAAATCGTCGCCATCGAGACCGCCGACAACGCGACTTGTATCTATGACACCGAATTGCCTGAAGACGTGGCTTTTATCGTAGGCAGCGAGAGTTTCGGCCTCAGCGAGGACATCTTGAAGCAATGCGACAAGGTAGTCTATATTCCCGTGCCCGGCCCTACGCGCTCGCTCAATGTCAGCCATGCGGCAGCCGTAGCCCTCTTTGAATGGCAACGTCAAATGAAATGCAGAATTAAGAATGCAGAATGCGGAATGACGCGAAGCAACGACGGGCTTTGCCCCCATTCAGCATTCCGAATTCAGCATTCCGAATTGAAAAAGTACAAGCACATATTTTTCGATCTCGACCGAACGCTGTGGGACTTCGACGCCGCTGCGGAAGTGGCCTTTGAGCGGATTTACGAGCAATACAACCTGAAGAGTCTCGGCATCCCAAGCGCGCACGACTTCCATGAGGTGTATCATCCTTTGAATGAGCAGCTCTGGGTGCTGTATCGTGCCGACAAAATCACCAAAGACGATTTGAACCACACCCGTTTCCTAAAGCCTCTGGAACATTACGGCATCCACGATGTAGACCTGGCCGACCACCTCAGCGAAGACTATGTGTATTGGTCGCCACGCATCGTGAGGTTGGTGCCTGGCACGATGGAGTTGCTGGACTATCTGAAGCCCAAATACCATTTACACCTGATTACCAACGGTTTCGAAGAGGTGCAAGACACCAAGTTGACCCTTTCGGGAATGAAGCCCTATTTCGAGACCTTGACCGTTTCGGAGGAAGTCGGCGTGAAGAAGCCCAACCCAGAAATTTTCCTTTATGCCCTGCGCAAAGCGAATGCAACCCCAGAAGAAAGCCTCATGATCGGCGACGAGATGGCCGTCGACATCGACGGAGCGAGAGCTGCGGGAATGGATACGGTTTTGTTTAATCCGAAAGGGGAAAAGGTTGAGGGAGAGCGGACATTTGAGGTGCGCACGCTTCAGGAAATCATAGAAATACTATAAAGCTTATTTCAGCACGGCCAGCACCGTCTCCTTGCCTATCGTTTGTTGGTTGATTTTCACATTGACTTCGGCATCCAAAGGCAGGAAGACATCGACGCGTGAACCGAAACGAATCATGCCCAACTCCTCGCCTGCTACGGCCTCGTCGCCAGGCTGAAGGTCGCAGACGATGCGCCGCGCCACGAAACCCGCAATCTGACGCACCAGGATTTCACGGCCTTTCTTATCCTTTAGGATGATGGTATTGTGCTCATTATCAGTGGAAGATTTTGGTTTGAAAGCCACCAAAAACTTGCCGGGATGGTATTTGTAGTAGGTCACCTCGCCATCGAAGGGGAAGAAATTGATGTGTACGTCATAAATCGACATGAAGATGGAAATCTGGCGGCGCTGGTCGTGGAAATACTCATCTTCCATCACCACCTCATTGGCTGCAATTCTGCCATCGGCAGGAGCCAACACCGCATTGTCTTCTATCGTCGTTTTTCTCCAAATTGGAACTCGGAAAAAGCGAATGGTCAAGACAAGTACCAAAAGTTCAAAAGCATAAAAAAGATAATGACACAACGTTTGCGCAGGCCAAATCCAAATGACCAGCACAGCCAACGCCACAAGGATGGTGAAAGTGGTCAATATGGCGCGAGTGCCTTCTTCGTGTAACCTTTTATGGATTTTCATAGTAGCAGCAAATAAACAAAAATAAACGGTACGCTGAACATCACAGAGTCAAAACGGTCCAAAATTCCGCCGTGGCCCGGGATGAGTTTCCCTGAATCCTTCACGCCGGCTTGGCGTTTCAGCATCGACTCACACAGGTCGCCCAAACTGCCAAACACCACAGCGATGGCCGCCATACCAATGGCAGCAGGAATCAGCAGCCAGTCGGCATAATGGGCAAAAATAACTATGGCAATAAGGGTAAACACCAAGCCGCCGATGCTCCCTTCGATGGTTTTGCCAGGGGAAATCCGAGGAAACAGTTTGTGCTTACCTAAAAGTCTTCCTGTCAAATAAGCGAAAATGTCGTTTGCCCACATGAGGCAGAACACGAGAAAGATCAGACCTGGACCCGCCATGCGGCCAAATAAATCCTCGCGATACATAAACAGCATCAGAGATGAGGGCAAAGCCAAGAAAAACAAGGATCCATAGAACGCGGCGAACACCTGTTTGGCATCCCTCGACTTGGAAAACAGGGCAACCAAGAAAGGTGACATCACAAATATCGTTTCGAGGAGAAGCCAACGCATCGGTATGACTTGCATGGCAGTCAGAGCGGCAACCAAATAGAAGCCCACTGAAACGACCTCGCCAAAGGCCAAATGAGGCAGGGTGTGCATCTGTTGCAATCTGTGCATTTCGAAAGTGCCGACAGTGACAATGAAGAGCAGTAAGGCAGCGAAAGCCCACGGTGACGCAAAGACGCAGCCTAACAGTACAACTACCAGCACCAAGCCAGAAACCGAACGAGTCAATAATTCTTTCATGATCTCTTCGATAGCATTTTCTTCAAACGATTTATATCTTGCCGATTTTGCCAAACAGCAATAATATTAATCGTTTCTTCTTCGACAAAACAAACCAGTTGATTCATTTTTGAGGGCAAAGTACGGTACTCTATCTTAAGTTCTTCATCTTTTACGAAACTTTTGCCCAGCATTGGGAAGCTTTTTAACAACTCAGCAGTACTACGAATTTCAGAAAATACTTCTGCAGCCTTCCGTTTGCCAAATGAGTTTCCCACATACGACACTATCTCCAGTAAATCGTCACGGGACTGTTCGCTCCAATTAATCTGCATAGGTGGCAATCAATTGTTCCAATTCATTCATCACATCATCATGTGGAATTAGTTTCGCACGTCCAGTCTTGATATCACGTCCACGTTGTAAAGTCAGAGCCATAGCTTCTTCTGTAGAATAAGAGCATGGAAATTCATCAGAATCAATATCTTGTGATTCTTTACCAATTAGCCTCAGTGCTATCAGCGTCAAAATATGCGTAAGCTCGGCTGGCTCATATTTTCCATAGTCTGGCAAATTGACTTGTAAGCAAACACCATCCATAACAATTTTCATTTTATCACATGCAAAAATACATCATTTTTAGAAAAATAATAGAATTTTTGCCATAATTATATAGGTTCCAACACCAATTGGCAATGGCTAAATCATCATCGGGCAGAAGATTATTAAAACAGTAAGCCCCGGCAGCGTATGCTGTCGGGGCTTCCGTTGTGGGTGGGCGGCGAACTACTTTCCCACACGAGTGCAGTATCATCGTCGCGGCGGGGCTTAACTTCTCTGTTCGGAATGGGAAGAGGTGCGCCCCCGCGCCA
>Ga0310690_10000622_pt1 | contig 72924 bp, 83 predicted proteins | sample AusTroGonzalo_MG_2_FD_207661 | JGI IMG/M metagenome (GOLD analysis project Ga0310690, IMG submission 207661) | Bovine rumen microbial communities from tropical cattle in Woodstock, Queensland, Australia - Gonzalo_04 (v2) (version 2) | ecosystem: Host-associated > Mammals > Digestive system >...
TGCGCCAGTTTTCAATACGAACCGGCATCAAATATTCCAAAATAGGTTTGTCCGTGATCAACGGCAAATTGGCTTGAACACTGAAATCTGATTTATTCTTTCTCATTCCTTTCCCTGTGGTTATGATCGCATTGTAAAATATATTCTACAAAAAGTCAAATGTTTTATGTAAAATTGTTTCTACACCGCAAAATAAATAAAATTGCGCCGGTATAATAACCAGCGCAACGAATCGGATCTGTTAAAATATTTTTGCTTTTATTTTACAAACTTTGCAACACCATATACTTGGCATGATGTTATACCAGACAACGCGTTTCTGCCTAATGAAATACGCAGACGCTGTTCGTTAATTGGCTCTATATCGTGGCCAATGCTGTCGGCATATTCATAAGCAATTGCGGTTAATTGGCTTTTACATGCCAGCGCAACCGCGTCTGATTCTGGGACAAACTGATACCTTGAATAATAAACAGTTATTGCAAACCCGTCTGTATTATCTTGTATTCCGTATTCTGTGTTTTTATCATAGGTTGACAATGGTATATTCGTATGTCCCACTGGTGTTGCACATCCTGTTAATAACAATAATAATAAAACCTTTTTCATTTCAAAACCTCATATCTACATATATAAAACCATCGCAAACCGCTTTTATGCGACTTTGCGTTGTTCTTGGTTTTTTTCTTTTTGCATCATCTTGATATAAACCACAACCTCGGTTTTTTCATATTCTGTCATTGTTGATAATAACCGGCTGATTTCACGATCTGCATCTGTCCGGTTGTGTATCAAATCCTCAATACTGACATTTAATCCATCGGCAAACTTTGCTAATGTATCCAATCGTGGTGCTGTTTTTAATGTTTCAAACTTACCCAGCACAGCACGGTTTTCAAACTTGCATTTTTCACATATCGCCAAATCAGAATCCAATCCGGCCTGTTTAGCAAAAAATCGTATGCGTTCTTGTATCTGTTTGTTGTTTAACATTTTGTTAATCCTTTGTTTTTATTTTACATCATTTGCCTCCTTTTTCCTTGTAGAACATATTTTACATAAACGCTTGACATTGTGTAGAATATATTTTACAATACATACATAACCACAGGAGGAAACTATGAACAAAACAATTATCTTTTCCGTAATTTTCGGACTGTTTATCGGTATTATTATCGGTGCTGGTTTCTGGGGAGAGAAACATACAATGTGTGTTCCGGATCCAACATTTCACCGTGTTGAATGCTGCAACAAATTGTCGGCCAATGGTCACTGTGCTGTTGGTCAATCTGTTCAACTGTATAACATATAACGGTGGCCACTATGCAATTTGATCCAAATCGCCGCGCTTTTAATTCCACTTTCCGCCCAATATCAAAAAAACGGGCAGAGGCCATCGCAAATGGCACATGGAAACCAAAACCACGCAAACCAATCAGACAAGTATCAAACAAAATGCACCAACGCATCATGACTTATCGTGACGCTGCATTTAATTACTGGGGAAAATGCTGTTTCTTATGTGGCCGCAACGAACACCAAACGCGCCTTGTTGTGCATCACATGGATGGCCGCGCAAATGGTGACGATGTTATGCGCACAATACCATTGTGTGACGGCCGCTTTGGTTGTCATGCACATAATCACAATGGTATGGGTGATCCGCGCACGGCTGAACTGAACGCAGAAATAGAACAAAAAATGAAAGAGAGGGGAATAACACATGAAAATCACAATAGAACATGAAAAATTCACGGCCACGACCGAGGATGTTGAAATTGCCAAAGAATTGTTTCAAATGGCCAGTTTAATTGACGCTGGTGCATCTATGAAACATTGTGCGCCTATATCGGCCGAAATGGACAAATACTTATCTGAACATGACGGCGAACCATTGCCAATGACCGGCGCAATTGTCACGGACGATGTGCCACAAACCCCTAAAAAAACAAAATCATTTCTTGAACATTGTCTTGAACAACAGAAGGCAAAGATACATAAAAAATCAACTATTTCCAAAACAGAAACAGTTGCCGCGCCGGATCTGCCACCATTTAATCCGGCATGGACTGAACAACATGTTGATCTTGATAATAATTATCTTGAACGCTATTCAAACCCTTGTTCTACATTGCACGGCAAATGTGGCCGTAAATGTTGGCAAACTGAATTGTGGCTGCGTAATAAAAAGACCAAAGAATTATTTGTGTGTGATGTTGAATTTTATGAAATGGACGAATTGCGCGGCACACTTGACCCTTATGTTAAATACACAAAATCTGTTCTGGCGGTTGCTGCGGCCAATAAACTGCCTTGTTCGCAACAACGCCTTGAACAAATTGCCGGATTATTTAATGCCGGCAAAAGCGATAATGAAATCATGGATTTGCTGCACATATCAACAAACAGTGTAAAAACATATCGTGCTGCTGCAAAACGCTGCGGATTACTTACGGAATAACCTTGATTTTTCTTAAATTATGGTGTAAAAATGGAATACAAACACAGACAATATTTTGAAAAACTGGCGGGACGACCACTCTCTGACTGGGAATTGGTGGATGCATGCCGCCGGATTGTGGCATTCAATGATTGTCTTGTGAAAATGCAAAAGGAAATTGACGACAATGGACGCTGTGATTCTGGCGCGGGTATCATCCAAAGAACAAGAGGACGGGTTATCACTGGACGCTCAATCGGCACGCCTTACAGAATATGCGACAAGGCGCGGATTTAACATCGTCAAAACATTTGTTTTAACTGAAAGTTCATGCCGTGGCAACCGCCGCGGCTTTCATGATTGTATCAAATATCTCAAACATACCAGCGCACCAACATGTTTAATCGCTGATGCTGTGGATCGTGTCCAGCGCACATTTTCCGAAATCGGTATGTTGGATGAATTGCGCAAAAAGAAAAACATTGAATTGCATTTTTACCGTGAAAACCTTGTAATAAATAATACTGCGTCCTCACAGGACATTATGCGGTGGGAATTTGCTGTTTTGGCTGCGCACTCGTATGTGTTGTCATTATCTGAAAATGTAAAACGGTCAATTGGCCATAAATATGCAAATGGTGAAATATCTGGACATGCGCCACTTGGCTATAAAAATGTTCGTGTTGGCAATACATCTGACATTGTGCCGGATGAAACAACCGCGCCCTATGTTGTGAAAATGTTTGAAACCTACGCTCGCGGTGGTCAATCATATAAATCTATCGCACATTTGGCAAATACTGTCTGGGGATTACGCACTGCACGATTTGGGAAACGCCTTGACGGCAACAAAGTCCAATATGTATTATCAAATCGCTTTTACTATGGCGAATATGAACGCAATGGCAAAATATACCCGCTGCGCTATCAACCGATTATCTCTCGTGATCTGTGGGAACAATGCGAACGCATCCGGCTTGGCCGCGCTGCAATCCGTCCAAAGAAACAAAAAATAGATTCACCATATCGCGGACTTATTAAATGCGTCAATTCTGGCCGCCTGTGCCAAATTGAAACCCACAAGGGCAGATTATACCTTGTGTCATATACAACGGACGGAAAACGCAAATATACGCAAATGGACGATATAGATGAACAGATTGCTCAAATACTTGATACAATAAAACCAACACCCGAATGTTTGGCCTATGCAATGGAAACATTAAAAACAACTGCGCACAGCGAACGCGATTGGCACAAATCTGAAATACTGCGTCTGCGGGACGAACAAGACACGACCCAGAAACGAATAAATGGTTTGTTGGATCTGCTCATAGACCAAAAAATCACACAAGACGCTTACAATACAAAATACGAACAACTGACTGCTCGTGCAAATGAAATAAAAAATATGCTGAATGCCCACAAAACCGCGGACGATACATTTAATCAAACAGTGGTGAATTTATTAAATCTGGCTAATTCGGCCGGTGATTTATTCCGCAAAAGTTCGAATGTTCGGTCACGGTCTGATATTTTGAAACTCGTGATTCGAACTCTTGAATTTGATGGTGTAAATATCGGTTATTACTTGAATTTTCCATTTTCAGAAATGCAAAATCTGACCGATTTGAATAGATGGGGCGGGTGACCAGATTCGAACTGGCGACATTCGGTACCACAAACCGACGCTCTAACCAACTGAGCTACACCCGCCATACTGTTTGCACAATTGTTGTGCTTTTGCTTTCTCTTTGTCCGCCTTCGCCAAGGCTTCGGTGGACACTGAAATTTCTTAATCGTGCGCTTTGCGCGATAACGAAATTTCGTGGTGGAGCTGATCAGACTCGAACTGACGACCCCTTGCATGCCATGCAAGTGCTCTACCAACTGAGCTACAACCCCATGACTCTATTAAAGGCTATCCGTCCCGCCTTCGCATTGCTCTTGCGGGCCGCGATTCTCAATTTTCATACCTTGCTGACGCTTCGGTGAAAATTGGAACAACCCCGTGCGGAAACTTATTCTATATTTCTTCTTGCCAAAAGTCAAATCATTTTGCTAATCTTTTAATCAAGGTTTATTTTTTAAGGAGTTATTGATGGACTATTTAGCATTAAAGAGCGAAGTTGAACAAAAGACTGCTCAAACCCTTGATGTTTTACAGAACGAATTCGCGGGACTGCGCACTGGGCGTGCTTCTGTACATTTATTGGACGGTGTACGCGTGCCTGTGTATGGTTCTGAAATGCCGCTTAACCAGGTGGCAACCGTATCAACGCCGGACACCCAGACTTTATCTGTGACTGTATGGGATGTTTCCAATGCGCCCGTGGTTGAAAAGGCGATTCGTGATTCAGGCTTGGGATTAAACCCAATGACTGCCGGTGGGGTTATTCGTTTGAATTTGCCACCATTAACAGAAGAACGCAGACGCGAATTGACCAAAGTGGCCGGAAAATACGCTGAAGAAGCGAAAATTTCTATGCGTAATATTCGTCAAGATGCGATGTCTAAAATCAAACGCGCTGTCACAGACAAAGAAATTTCCGAAGACGATCAACGCAAATTTGAAGAAGATATTCAAAAGGTCTTTGATGGTCGCGCGAGTGAAGTTGACGCAATGGCAAAACAAAAAGAAGCAGATATTATGTCTGTATAGTGATGGAGAGAAAAAACTATGTTTGGTATGTTCAAAAAGAAAAACGATATAGAAATAACAAAGATTCCACAACATATTGCTTTTATATGTGATGGTAATCGTCGTTGGGCAGAAAGACGTGGCCTGCCCCCGTTGGAGGGTCATCGTGCCGGGATTTCTAACTTTGAAAACCTGGTTGATTGGTTTATTGGGCGCGGCGTTTCAACGATTACTTTCTATATCTTTTCAACTGAAAATTGGAATCGAAGTGACGAAGAAGTAAATTTCTTGATGGATTTGTTCTATACAGAACTTAGCAAGAATATGAAACACGCGATGGAAAAGAATTTACGCTATCGCGTTGTTGGTTCACGGGACAGATTACCAAAGAAATTGGCTGCGCTTTGCGATAAATTGGAAGAAAGTTCTGCAGAAAATACTGCGGGAACTGTTGTGTTCGCGCTGAATTACGGTGGCCAAGATGAAATTATTCGCGCTGTTAATGCCGCTATTGCTGACGGCAAACCGGTGGATAAAGAAACTTTTGAAACATATCTTGATACTGGCGATTTATTGCCTGTTGATTTGATGGTTCGCACAAGTAATGAAAACAGAATATCTAATTTCTTGCTTTGGAAATTGGCTTATGCCGAATTGTTATTTATCCCAGAACATTGGCCTGAATTGGTGCGTTCTGAAAAGTTGTGGGAATATGTTTTAACAGAATATCAAAAGCGCGATCGTCGCTTTGGTGGTGGAAAAAAGAAAAATTATTCGGGGAAACAAAAATGAAAACTTCTGAATTATCTAATGGCGTTTTACGTTTTATATCTGGTGCGGTAATGTTGCTTGCACTTATTGGAATAATCGCATTACAGGCATGGTTTCCATCGTTTCATGTTGTGCGTTGGGTTGGCGTTTTAATCATGATTGGCGCAATCTATGAAATGATAAAGTGCCTTCGCACGGCCGGCGTAAATGTCTTTAATAAATATGCCGGTTATTTCGCAGTATATATGTTGTTGCTTATGCTGATGTTGGTTTCTGTGTACTTTGTCGGCGCACATCCATGGATTATGTTGTGGCTTTTGATGATTATCGTTGGCGCAGATATTGGTGCCTGGTTATCTGGAAAATTATTGGGTGGCGACAAAATGTGGGAAAGATTATCTGCCAACAAAACATGGGCAGGCCAAATCGGTGGCATAGTTTTTGGAACATTTATGTCTGTGTTATTCTTTATGTATGTGCGACCTTTTGGCGAAGACGCTTTGTTCGCAGTTTTGTTTGGTTGCACAATTTCTTTGCTGTCCCAATATGGCGATTTGAGTGCAAGTTTTATTAAGCGTTGTTTGGGCATCAAAGATTTCAGTAATTTATTACCAGGACACGGCGGCATAATGGACAGATTTGATGGCTGGATTTATGTCTTGCCTTTTGTATGGTTTTTTATTTAACATAGTGGCAAGGTTTAAGGGATAGGATATGCATATCATTTTGACAATAATTGCTTTGTTAATCGTTCTTGGGATTGTGGTCTTTGTACACGAAGCCGGACATTTCATGGCTGCGCGTTGGGCTGGCGTCCGTGTTGATGCGTTTTCTATCGGTTTTGGACCGGCTTTGTTCAAGTGGCGCGACAAACATAACACAGTGTGGAAATTATGCTGTCTGCCTTTGGGTGGATACGTTTCCATATATGGCCAAGAAGATATGTTCAATCGCAAAAAGTACAATGCTTTGCCAAAGGCTAAAAAAATTGGACATTATTTATCAGTACCCGCATGGAAACAGTTTATAATCATCGCGGCGGGCGTGTTTATGAATTTTATGTTGGCATGGGTGATTTATTCTGCGGACTTTATGTTCCGCCCACGCACAGTTCAATTGCCCGTTGTGGGCCAGGTTGTTCGCGACAGTGTTGCTTTCAAGGCAGGCGTACGTGCTGGCGATGTTATTGTAAAGATAGACAAGGCGTCCATTAATAATTGGGGTGAATTAATTATCGCCAAAGAATTGGCTGATAAACACGATGCAAATGTGCTGATTTCACGCAAAGACAAATTGATTAAGGTCACTTTGGCACCTGCGGAAAGATGGGGACTTGTCGCCGATGGCAGCAAGACCATGTTCCGCAAGAAAGGATTTTTTGGCGCAATCTATTCAGGCCTGCGTGAAACATATTACCAATCAAAAACATTGTTGATTGTGTTAAAGCAAATCATCACAGGCGAACGTTCTTCAAAACAACTTGGGTCATTTATCACAATTGCCCAGGTGTCTGGACACGCATTGGAAACCGGGTTCTTTGTGTTTTTATCTATTATCGCCCTGCTTTCTGTGAATTTGGGTGTGATTAATTTATTGCCTTTGCCGGTGTTGGACGGTGGCTATCTCTTGATTTTGATTATAGAGGCGATAACCCGTCGCAAACTTGGCGGCAAAGCAATGGAAATAACTATATTAGTTGGTTGGATTTTAATCGCATTGCTGTTTGCGTTCACTATGTGGAACGATATAGCGCGCGTATTTGGTTGGAATTAAAAAGATATAAAAAATGAATAAGAATTTGTTTGCTTCTTTATCACTTGGCCTTATAGGATTGACAGCATTAACACCTGTTCATGCTGTGGTTTTATCGCGTATTGATGTTTCTGGGAATGAACGTATGGATGCTGAATCTGTGCGCATTTTATCTAATGTTAAAGTTGGCGATAACATAAATTCAGAAACAGTGAATGATATTGCAAAAAAATTACAGACCAGTGGATATTTTTCTTCGGTTAATACCACCTTGGATGGCAGCGTTCTTAAAATCAAGGTCATAGAATCACCTGTGGTTAATATGGTGACTGTCGAAGGAAACGATGAAATTGATACAGATGATTTGAAAAAAGAAATCAAAACAGCAGAACGTACTTCTTATGACAAGGCTGTGATTGGTGCCGATGTTCAACGTATGTTGACTTTGTATCAGCGCAAGGGTTTTTTTGGAACAAAAATTAATCCAAAGAAAATTGATTTGGACAATAATCGCGTAAACATTGTCTATGAAATCAAAGAAGGACATCCAACATATATCAAAGATATTGATTTTGAAAATAACAAAAAGTTTAGTTCACGTACTTTGCGTGGCGAAGTATTATCACGCGAACATGCTTGGTGGCGTTTTATGACGCAGTTTGATGTTTATGACGAAGACAGAATTCAATACGATCAACAATTATTACAACAATTTTATTTGCGTAATGGATTCCTTGATTTCCGCGTGACTGATGTTAAGGGGGCTTTTTCACAAAACCGCGAATATTATTCTGTGAAATACACAGTTGATGAAGGCAATCAATATAAAATTGGTAAAGTATCTGTGGACAATCCCTTCCCTGATGTACCTGATAAGGAATTGAATAAGGTTCTTACTATATCGTCCAAAGATGTGTATAACATTGATGAAATTGATGCGACGATAAATGCTTTGCGTGGCAAGGTTGCTGATTATGGTTATGCTTTTATAACAGTAGAACCAATTCCAGATAAACATGATGATACACGCACTGTGGATTTGAATTTCAAAATCAAAAAGACCAATCGTATTTATATAAACAGCATAAATCTTTTGGGAAATGTGCGTACTTTTGACAGTGTTATTTATCATCATCTGCCTATGCGCGAAGGCGATCCTTTTTCACTTCAAACAATTGAAACAGCGCGTCAAAACTTAATGCGCACGCGTTATTTCAAAGATGTTCAAATGGTACCAACCCGCCTTGCAGATGCGAACATGATGAATTTGGATGTTAAAGTCGAAGAACAACCAACTGGTGAATTATCTGGTGGTTTTGGTTGGTCCACTATTAATGGTTTTATGGTCGATGCCGGAATTACAGAAAGTAATTTCATGGGACGCGGACAAATCGTTCAATTAAAAGGTTCTATTGCACAATATCAACGTCAGGCGTTATTCAGTTTTACTGAGCCATATCTTTTCAATCGTGAATTGTCTGGCGGTTTCGATGTATCTTATACACAATATAAATATTCACAACTGGGTGGTTATGGATATGATCGTGATTCTTTTGTAGTTGCTGGTCGTTTGGGTTGGCGTCTTACAGACCATTGGACACAAACAATGCGTTTGGCCGCGTCGTTTGACCAAAACTATGACCTGCAATTGGGCGGTTGGAACAAGGCGAATTTATACACACTTGGGACGAATTTGCGTTATTATAATTTGAATACAAATTTTCAACAAAATACACATACTGGTATTGTTGGGGATTTGGGTGTCGCATATACTGGATTTGGCGGAACGAATACATTTATGCGATACAATGCTGATATAACCGCTTTGCTGAAATTCTTTGATGACAGATGGCAATTCCGCACATCTTGGGAATTTGGTTATCTTCAATCATTAGAAGGCGATAATTATATTCCACGTGTTTATCGTTATTTCCTTGGTGGTGAATCTTTGCGCGGATTTGATGTCGCTGGGATTGGATCACGCAACTGGTATTACAGAACATATTCTTTGGGTGGATTATGGAAGGCAAATGGTTCAACCCAGATTAATTTCCCAATCTTTATACCTGATGAATACCAAATCAAAGGGTTTGTTTTCATGGATTATGGTATATTGGGCAAACCGCCAAAGCGCGAATTTGAATACCAAGGCGTTCCAAATCTTATCGACCAAGATTGGCGTACTTCTGCAGGTGTTGGGATTTATTGGAATACGCCAATGGGACCTATGAATTTCTCTTGGGGGTGGCCGTTAAAGGTTAACGAGTACGATGATGAAAGACGTTTCTTGTTATCTTTTGCGACACAATTTTGATTGTTTTGTCTTGACGCGATAAACAGATATTTCTTATAATTCAAAAAAGAAAGGAGAATGCATGAAAAAATTTCTGATTGTTTGCACGTTGGCAATTATCGGATTTGGCTTGTCTGGCTGCGGCCAAATTTATGACAGCGAACCGGTCAGCATTGGATATGACAACAATGAATTAAAGTTAAGTCCGTGCGCCTGTATCTTGGTGTACCAGGCATAAATAATTTAACGACAAAGCATGGGGGGATTGATTGGACTATCCAAACAATTTTAATGTACCTGCTTTTCCTGCGGGCAAGACAATCGCCCTTACCCGCAGTGTTTCTGTTTGGATTGCTGTGGTCTTTTTATTGATTGTTTCGGCGTGTGTATTTTTGTTATTAAGTGTTCATTTACGCAAAAATTTTCCATTTTTAATATCTGTGAATCCAATAACAGAAGATTGGAACGTTATTGCTTATCCTGGTGAAAAGGAAAAGCCAATACCACAATATCACTATATCCAAGAAAAATTGGTACATGATTTTGTAAAAGATTGGTTCACTATTTCTGAAAGCAAAACGACAAACGAACAAATTTGGGCAGATTGTTCCAAAGAAGAATGCGAAGCACCAGAACAATTCAATCCACACAATAAACACTGTGCAATTTCTTGTAAATCTGACACGCTTGTTTTTGCCGACTTTGCCAAGAACGTATTGCCGAATTATCAGGCACGCGTTGCCCAGGCAAGTGAAAAATGGTCTATATCGTCCAAGGGCGGAATTTTACTGAATCCACACGACGTATCCGAAAGTGGCAGCAAGTGGCAGGTTTATGCTGTTGTAAATTCTTCTGTGATGGGGAATTTTGATGTGCTGATTTTCGTAGACGTGGAAAGAAAGGTTGATTTGTATCCCGCAACATTCGGCTATTATATAAACCAATTTAGTGCTTATCGGATTACGCAATGAACAGATTAAAGGCATTTTTTGTTGGAATACTTTTATTATTGGCTGTTTTTACCATGGTGGTATTAACCGCCCTTATCTATCGTGCAAGTGAACGTTCTTCAATCCGTTCTTATATATTCCAGATGGGTAATAACGCGAATCAGCGTGTTGGTACATTACAGGACATAAATGATATATCTGCGACAGAATTACGAAATAAACTGATTAAGAAATATGTTGCTGAATATTTCAAGGTTATCCCGGGCGATAAAAATGTTTCCAACAGAAAGGAATTAAAAATCTTGTCCGGCCCAAATGCTTTTAAGCATTGGCAATCAACCGAAGCCAAAACAATAGCGGAAATGTCTGACAAAAAAATGTTCCGTTTGGCGCGCGTTCGTGATGATGGAATTGCGACTTATAATACTGTGGAAAACATTAATGCTGGCAATGTGGCCAAAGGCGTTTATTACAAGGTACGTTATAATATGTCAACTTGGACCAGTGCCAATATGTTAGAAGTTGAACCGATATATGAACAAGGAACGCTTTATATTGAAATAGAATTTGAACCAGGCATACGAAAGACCATAAATGAAAAAAAGTACGACATAAGAAAATATTTGGAATCTGGACAAAATCCGGCAGGGTTATTTAAGTTTCGTGTAATGAATATTAGGGATAATACAACAAAATGATGAAAAAATTTTTATTTTTAATGTCTTGGTGTTTAATAGCGTTTTCGCCATGTGTGTCTGCTGTGGCTGATGATTTTGATTATTACGAAGACGATATGGACGATTTATCTTTTGAAGATTTTGCGACTGTGGAAAATGACGATATGGATATGAATACAGACAATGTTTTTTTGGGAAATGGGCATCAACCTGTGGATGTAAAGCACTTTGATATTGCGGGTGTTATGTTGGGTATGGATTATGACGAAGTTTATAATTCGTTTTTTAATCGTTCTTCGCTTTATGCGCCACGCGCAAAAAACAGCATTGTTTATACTATAAACAAAGAATGGAAATACAACCTTGATTATGAATGCCGTCAAAATAATATCTTTATTCCGGAAAAGTTGGAAAAGTGCATATATTCTTTGGCAAAAAATCGCGGATTATTATATGTTTCCGAAATACATTTAGAACGTGCTTTTACCGATGAAACGCTTGATATTTATTTTACAAGTAATGCGACTGATAATTTGGTATGGAAGGTTGTGTACAACAATGATGTTAATAAAATGGAAGGTGAATCTGAAAAATTTGAAAACATCCGTGAAAAGAAAATCTTATCTTTTTGGCAAGGCGTCGTTGATAAATACGGCGTTCCAAATTCAGGCGAAGACAAATGGATTTCTTCGGAAAACGCATATGATCCCATGATGCAAGCATATTATGGGCAATTGGTATTGGTTGATAATGGATTAAATACGACTGATTCTTCGTTGAATATTCAAAAGGCGCGTGAAAACTTTCAAGCGAAACCGTATGCTTTCTAAAAAAACATCTTATCAAGTTGGATTATTTGCTGAATTTTTGGCACGTATGTATTTACGTTTGCATGGATATTCTATATTAAAAACAAGATATATGACCGGCCGATATACCAACCGCGCAGAAATAGACATTATTGCGAAACGCAAAAAAACTATTGTTTTTATAGAGGTTAAGGCGCGCAAGAACCTTGATGCGGCATGGAACGCGATAACACCACAACAGTCCGCGCGTCTGCGTCGCGCTGCTGAAACATACTTATTACAAAAGCGTTGGACGGGCGACGCGCGGTTTGATGTGATTGCTGTATGCGGTCATAAAATATATTGGGCGAAAAACGCGATTTAATTTTTGATAACTGCACTTTTTATCAGTGTGACATCTTCTTTGATTCCGTCTATCTTTAATTGCAGTTGCCCAATTCCTGATTCAAGCATTGTTGTACGGTTTTCCAAAGCAGTTATTCTTTGATCTTGACGCTCTATGTCTGATAAAGAATAATCTTGACGTGCAACCCAGTAAATTAAACCAGCGACAAAGGCAATTAAAAACCAACTGTCGCGCAAAACATCTATGAAATTAAAAAAGTTCTGTTGTTTTTTCATCGTTTTTTAATAATTTACCATAAAAACATACGGCAATGTATATTTGTGTTTTGTTTATTATGTTGGATTATTTCCTCTTTTAATAAGATTTTCTATTTGATGAACAAGCGCACTTTGGGCGGCCCACCAACGCAGTTCATCGTTTGTCGCATTTTGCCCCACAATACGTTCAATAGTTAAAAGACGTAAATGGGCCAAAACTTGTTTCCCGGACGCACTGTTAAATGTACGCGCATAATATTTTTCAATTTCGTTCATGATAAAAACCTTAGATTGACATTTCTTCACGTGCCATTTGTGCGATTGGGGCAATGTATTTTAATTCAGCATCACTGTGTAAAGATATTTTTTCTATTAATCCTCTGCGTGATAAAATTTGTAATCCGCGTTCACACAAAGGTCTGATAAATTCGTGAAGCAAGCGTCCATATGTTGCCCCCAAAATTCTTACCATATCAGAATTACGCGCTAATATTTCTGTGGCTGTCATTTCTTTATCAGACAAAAGGCCAAGTCTGTCTGCCAATAAAGTATGTCTTATTCTGTCGCGTAAATCACGCAAGACAATTTGTGAAACATCAAAATCTGCCCCACTGCTTAAAGGTGTTAAACCTGAACTTCCCACAGCCTTTGGTATAATCGCCCCAGGAGTAAGGTTTATATTAGACAGGTTGATAACACCATCGTCATCTGCCTGCCAAATACCGCTGACCGCGATAGTTGCGTTTTTCAAAACCAATTCTACAACTTTGTTTGCTGTTTTTATATCTGGCAAAGCACGCAATACTGGGCTGCGGCCGTATAATTCGCCACTGACCAGCGACCAACGAAAGATTATATATGGATTTGTTTCAAATGTTCCACGCGCCACAATATTATTTTCAAAATCACCACCGACATCTATCCATGCAGTAAAATCTTTACCAACCAAAGATTGAACCAATCTTATTGGTGTCTGTGGATTATTTTTTATTGTATCTTGCATGTGCTTTGGCATTGTTAATGTTGGATATTTTTCCATCAAATCACATGCCGGCAATGATGTAGTATGGAATACTGCCCCCGGCAATATCGCAATATCTTTCATCGGTATTGCTGTAAAGGAAAACGCAGAATCCGCACCGATTGGATTTTCAGCCATAAACAAACAGGCTGTTCCCAAAACGACCAAATCTGTATAGCACTGATGTATAGTCGTATAAAAATTAGAATCGTTCAAATGGGCGCGCAACATCTTGGTTGCTGTTTCTGCATCAGGCGATAAATCACTTTCACGAACAAGATTTATCCAAAGCGATTCTGGTGGTGTAAGCAGCGAATACATTGATGCCGCCAAATTATCAACCGCATCAGCAGCAGTCGCATCAAACAAAGTCGCAACATCTGTATCATCTGTGGGCAAAGTATAACGCATGGCTGTTTTCCATCTGGACAACCAAACTTCTCTTTCGTCCAGCGCACGTTTATATAATTGCATAAGATTTTTTTGCATTTTATTTCCTTTTTGTTTTTTGGTTATAAATTAAAGTTTGTATTTGCGTGAATAATTTGATTACGTTGATTGATTGCTCTTATCGGGCAAGGATTCATCGCCAATGCCCCAGCAAGCGCATCAAGTCCGTCATCATGTTCATTTGAACCCATCGGCGTCCAAGCAAGCATTTCTGACAACAACATTGTTTGTTTTACTTTTTCATGCATATAAAGACGCCCAGTGGTTAAAACTGGTTCGATAGCGTTTAAGATTCGTATTTCTTTTTTTGTGTGATTGGCAATTTGAACTATGTTTATTGGCATATGTTTTTTTATCGCAGTGTTTCGAATAATTTCTGGCAAAGCGTTCCCAATGCCATTTATTTCTATACCTATTCTGTTCAAACCGTATTTGCCCATAAAAGCCAAGACATTTTCACACTGATTTGCCAACGGATATAATTCATCATCCAAAACGCGTGTGTATAACATATCGTGAACAAACACAGTACTGTTTTTATCATCACGATAAACCAATGCACAAACACTGCCGTCTGATTTAGCGCGCCCTGATGAAGGATCCCAATACAAAGACACGCCTGATATTTCATGTTCACCTATGCGGGCAAAACGGCTGTCAAAATCTTCGCAATAAAAATTGATTGCGCCTGGATCAAGATGTGCGCGTTCAGTTGCGACATATTCCAACATCATTTGTGCTGAAAAATGTCTTGGGCCAACAATCATTTCCAGTTCATGTATTTTTTCCAAAGGAAAAAGTTCTGGCCATGTTGGATTTCCGGCACTATCAATTATTGGTATTTTCAAATGTTTATATCCACGCAAAAAAGGTGTTGAATTATCAAAATTTTCGTTTAATCTAATAGACATGGACTTTACCCCTAAAACCTTACCCGTTAATTTAGAAGCAGAACAGGCTGTGCTGGCCGCTGTACTGATGAACAACCGCGCATTGGAATCAGTGTCAGAGTTTTTATTGCCAGAACATTTTTCGCATCCTGCGCACCAAGAAATTTACAAGTTGGCATTACGTCAATTTGCTATTGGGATTCCATTTGACATCATCACTGCCAAAACATATCTTGAACAACAGGGTTCACTTGAATCTGTTGGTGGCACTGCATATTTATCCCAGTTGGTTTCCGCTGGCTCTACGGTCGTTAATGTTGAACATTATGGGCGCATCGTTTTCGATAATGCCCGTCGTCGTGATTTAATCGGTCTTGGGCAAAGTATTATCGATGATGCATATACCGAAGATTTGGACAAACCTGTAAGCACCCAGATAGAAGCGGCAGAACAAAAGTTATTTAATTTGGCGTCCACAGGTCAATCCGAACGCAACATTGTCACATTGGGCGACGCGTTAAAAAGCGCTTTGATAGAAGCGGAAACCGCATACAAGGCAGACGGCAAATTATCTGGGTTAACCACTGGATTGGACGATTTGGATAAATCTATCAGCGGATTACACCATTCTGATTTAATAATCCTTGCTGGACGTCCTGCGATGGGTAAAACCACATTGGCATTGAACATCGCTTTTAATGCCGCAAACGCTATTTTGAACGGTCGCGCAAATTCTAATTACAAGGGCGCAGTCGCGTTTTTCAGTCTTGAAATGTCATATCCACAGTTGGCGGCACGTATATTGTCATCACAATCAAAAATTCCATCTTCCCGTATGCGCGAAGGCAGCAATTTGACCGACGAAGATTTTATGAAGATGTCACAATATACTGACGCTTTGTCCAAAGTACCTATTGTTATTGATGACACTTCCGAAGTTTCTGTTCCTGCGATAAAAACACGCGCACGTCGTATCGCACGACAATTCGGCGGAATTGCTTTGATTGTAATTGACTATCTTCAGTTGATGACTTCACCTGGTGGCAAACGTAATGACAACCGCGTTCAAGAATTATCTGAAATCACACGTGGCCTGAAAATATTGGCCAAGGAATTAGATGTTCCTGTGATTGCGTTGTCCCAGTTATCACGTAAGGTCGAGGATCGTGATGATAAACGCCCAATCTTGTCAGACTTACGTGAATCAGGTTCTATTGAACAGGACGCGGATATTGTTATGTTCACGTACCGTGAAGAATATTATCTTGAAGGGCATTCGCCGGATCAACGTTTGTCTGGTGTATCATCTGAAAATGTTTTACAAAACTGGCAACGTCGTTTGGAACAGGCGCGCAACAAGGCTGATGTTATCGTTGCGAAAAACCGTCATGGTAAACCTGAAACAGTCCACCTTAGTTTCAATGGCGAGTATTCATTGTTTGATAACCTTAATCGTTTTTCATCACAACAACCTGATGACCAGGGATTTGACACCCAATACGCACAACCAGCAGACACAAATAATCCAAGCGTTGTTGATATAAATGATATTCCTGACGACATCATTTAAATTTTCCTTGCGTACTTTGTAAAAATTCACTATTATTTTGTCAACATGTATCAAGGAGTCTAACAATGGCACAAGAAGAAATCATTTTTCCAAACAACATAAGAAATATTCGCGCCGCCAAAGGGATGAAAATGACCGAATTGGCAAAACGCGCTAATTTGTCTTTATCTGCTGTTTCTAAAATTGAAAAAGGTGTTAGACGCCTTAATCAAAAACAACTATTAAATGTTTGTAATATATTGGGCTGTAAATTGTCCGACATATTTATTCATGAATCAGACGCTATGGCCCAAAATTGGCAGAAAGAAATCAAACGCCGTTTAACTGATAACGAAGGCAGTGGGTTAAAGGTATTTGGTTCCGGGTTGCGTAAAATCCGTCAACGCTCTGAAAAAACAATCGCTGACGCTGCGCATGCCGCAAATATGACTTTGTCTGTTTATCATAAGATAGAGGTTGGACAACGCGAAGTTTATGAAAACGAAATCGACGTTTTGGCCAAGGCTTTTGGTTATACAGCATCACAACTGTTTGATGAAATCGCAAAGTTGTACAGCGATGGTGAATTAACAAAACAAATTAACAAAGTAACCGAACGCGTTAAATCTGTTCTTGAACCTGGCAACCCAAGTTCCGGATTGGACATGCATGGCGGTTTATATGGCGCACAATTATATGACAACGCCCGTAAAAAGTTGGTTCCTGTATTCGGTAGCCCAAGCGGCAAAGGCATCAAATTGAAAAAATCTGATGAAACAATGATTGTTGCACCGTCTGCTTTGGAAGGACGCAGTGGAATTTATGCTATCGTACCAAATTCCAAACGTTCTGGCGGGTTCATACCTGAATCAGCCTATGTTTTTGCTGATGCCAATATCAAACCAAATGTTGGCGATTTGGCTGTGTGTATAAACGCCGACTTTGCCAAGATGAAAACGGATGAGATCGCTGATGCTCAAATTGCTGTTGTCCGTCAAGACACACATGGCAAAGTTTACGGGCACATATCCAATCCAGAAGAAAAGATTAACGCAAAAACAATGCATAAAATTGTTATGATTGTTATGCAATAATTACCTAACCCGCGGAGAGAGAAGCCATGCCACAACAAGCACACATTATCGCCCAACGTTTATTAAATCTTTATCGTCAAGAACATGTTATTGATGGCGGATGGGCCGCTGTGAACAAGGTCTTTTTGGCAGAATCTAATGATGAACAAGTTATCACAGAATTGGAAAATATGCCAACTGGTAAAAAGTTGGTTGCCCATATAAATAACCTGCGCTCTAAAAAAACACCTATGAATTCCATAGACAAAGACTTATTACCTTATGGCGGTTTGATGTCCGGGGTTGAAGTCAACATTTCGCTTAGCGAAAGTGAACTTAACGAATTGCGTGATACATTAAATAAATTCCAACCGACTCTTGAAGACCTGAATTCTATAAAACATATGCCTTTGGTTCAAAAGTTCGGTAATGACTGGGCCCAAGATATTAAGGCTGCGATTGTATCTGACGCTGACCTTTCGGCAAAATGGCGTGTTGTCATACAAACTGACAAGGCGTACATGATCTGGGATTCCGCACACGAATTATTATCAGAAACATTAACAGAACGCAATCGCGCCCAAATCCAGGCAGATATGCCTGAATACGAAACATATCTACCTATGTTCGGGGATTCAGGCAAAGAAATGCTGTCTAGATTGCGCACATTTATGTCTTCATTATCTTAAAAGGTGTTATTCCGTCTTGTATATTGTGTCTTTGGTATGCGGTGTGCCGATGTATATCATCGCGCCTTTGGGGGATAAGATAAAATCCAGTTCCCGCAATCTTTCACGAAGTTTCATTCTTTTTTGATATGTATCGCATGTGTTTGGTACTTCGACGTCATCACAAATTATCAAATCAGAACGCATACCTGTTATATTACCAGTTATACCCTGGCATATCACAGATGGTTCGCGAATCCCCACAGGACGTTTGATTGTAATTTTATGGCTGCCCCACTCTTTTTTTACATCTGGGACGATATCACAGCACCACGGATGATTTTCCAATATGTTTTTTATATGCGACACCATCCGCGAAGCCAACCCAGATTCAGCAGACAATATTAATATCCTTGTATTTGGATTATTGTACAAAACACATGCCGCAAAGACCCCAACTACCGTAGATTTTCCAGAATGCCTGAACGCATTCAAAAGCCCGCGTCGCGGTTCATCATTAAAAACATCGACCAAAAACTTCATTATTTTTTGATGATGCGGCGGGGTTTGAAAACCTATCAATTTATTCCATTCATCTAAAAAACTGAACGCCGCACCAATCGTAATTGTGTTCATTGCTTTGTTCCATCACATAAAACCTTAGCCTGCTATTTTATCTATTTTGGACAGCCATGTTTTTACAATATTTGGTTTTTTAACCTGTAATTTCCTGATTTCTTCAAGATTTTTTTCTTTCTTTTCTTCATATGGCTGTGCAGTTTCAGCGCGCAATCTTTTTAATACGGCATCTTGTGATAAGCCTTTGGCACTATTACCAGTTGCGCCATATTTTGCGCGTTGTTCTGATAAAACTTTCTTTATCAGGTTTGTTTTTGTGGCTTCATCTGCTGCGATTTGTGCCAAGATTTTTTGGCGCTGATTTTCAGCAGTTTTTTTATCGTTTTTATAATCTAATACTTTTGTCACATCTGATACTAATTGTCCCATTAAAATCTCCTATGTTTTTTTAGATTAAATATCTTCCCTCTGTTGTCACAGACAAAATTGTGGCCGGCAATTGTTCATTGCTTGATATTGTCCACAAAGGCTCTATGGTATCGCGCTGCGTTCCTAATAAGTTCATTGATAAATCCCCGGTATAACCTGGATTACCGTCGGCATAGGCATAGTTAAGTATTTCCATCCGGCAATTATTCACAAACAAAGTTTTCGTATTCATTACGCGCAAAGATATTTTCCGCAAACGAATATTCTTTGGTGCGTGTCCACTGACTATCATCGGCAAAGCAGATATCTTGTATGAAAAATTGTATTGCCCTGAATCATCAAGACATGATTCATCAAACTTTTCAAGATATGAAGTATTGCCGCGTTTTACTATTACATATGTTATGTTGTTCATAACAGCCACATATTTGAAAAGCCCGTCTGTTGTGTACTTTGCCCAAGCGGCGACATCTGTATTCGTATATTGATTTAATACAGCCATATATCCATCATCCATAACAACAAACAACTGATGCGTGTACTGATTATAAGCCATACTTACCGGATTTTTCATTAAATGCTTTGACATCGTACACAAATCGGTTGCGTTATATTTATCGCTTAATGCATCCAAATCCAGTTCACGAATATCTTTACCTGCGGCTGACACAAACACAGTACTGCCATCAATTTGTTGTGTTGGTAAAAACCTGTTCGATATACTACCAACAGAAGTATGCTGTTTTATATCAACATTAGATGGGGTTAACGGTGAATTTGATATTGCCCATTCCCCGACAGATGTTAATATCTGTAATGAATAACTGCTGACAATCGTACATATTTGATGATGTTGGGCAGATAATAACGTTGCGTAAATCGCTTCGTCTTCCAGACCTGTACCGACATCAAAATTATTGTATTCGCCAACTTTGGACATCCATATATAATTCGGCGCAGATGGTGTTCCACCGAAAATCAATCTGTTTTGATGGAAAGACACAGAAATTGGCCAACCGCGCATATCACCAAAAGCGGCTTCATACCAATCTGTTATCGGGTCATTTGGCAAGGTGAAATTGCCATTTGTTGAAACAGTCGCGCTGCGAGCTGTTTGTACTGATTCAACAAGCCATTGTTTATTATTGACCAACAGCCTGACCCCAACCCAATTATTATTCCATAAATCAGCATTAGTAGTAAATGTAGCATGATTGCTATCTATGTTTGTGATAGTAATCGCTATGTTCTTTGTATCATCAAATCGCATAAAAGGTATATTCAAACTTACATCTGCGTTCATATAAAAACTGAAACTTTTTATATTAAAACCAGAGGTTGTTTTCGAAAATATTTTTGGCGTATAATTTGGATGAACAAAAAATATTTGATTAAAACGTTGCGCATATTGTAATTTAGATAAATCTGACGCGTGCCACGGACCAACAAGAGTAGTTAATTTTGTATCGTTTTGAAAAACATCTATGGAACTTTCGTAAATTACCAATAAATATTTTTCTGATTCGCTGATTACAAAAGGAATCAATATAGAATTATTTTCAATACTTTTTACCTTTTTTAATCCAGGCCTGCGTTTCAATCCCCCGGATTGAATGACATCCATATTTTCTAAAATCGCCACACCAGAATCGTTATTTATGGCATAAAATTCTGGTGCTATTTCACCTTTGGAAAAGGAATATTGTGTTTTAAGAAAGTTTCCCATCATATAATCCTTTGGTTAAAATCTGGAATTAATCAAAGAAAAATCTTCTATATTTGATTGGCGCGACACGGTACTATCCACAAATTTCGCAGACTGATATTCTGATTCATAAAGTGCGGTTAACATACGAAACACGTTCGCGTCACCCAACAAAGGTATACAAAATTCTACTGCCAATTTTGCTGCGACCAATATCGCAAAATATCCCGGAAAATCTTCTGTATCTTTTTTAACAATTGCTGAAATTTCCAATGTATCACCTGATGTGATAATTTTATTACCATTGACTTTACCTTCGCATTTAATGATACGCAAAACATTCGAAGGAATAACGAAATCCCCATCTGTATTTCTTTGAAGTGTCAAAACTTCCGTAGCAAAATGCCATGGAAACATAGCCAACAAACTGGACACAGTTGGTTCAAACAAAGTTTGTGCTAATTGCGCCGCTGCTGTATCTTCTTGAAAAGATTGTATTGGTTTTTCGCCAAGTTTTAACAAGGCCATTGAACATAAATCTATTTTTGTAAACATATTCACACCCACTTGATTAAAAAACGGGCCGCTTTCACGACCCGTTATAAAAACAAAACAATATTATGATAACGCACCAACAGTGACAACACCTTCGGATATAGTTATCGCTTTGATTGTTGCGCCATTGGAACCATTAATCAAAATAATATCACCTGTATTCATCAATGTTTTAACACTGGAAAAATAGCCAGATGCTGTTATTGTTGCCAAAGTTGCGCTTTCTTTATAATGCCACAAAGTAAATCCGTTTGCATAAGCAATTACAGATAAATTTTTGTTTTGAAAAGCCATTTTATTTCCTTTTGGTTATTAATGTTTTTTTATGCGTCATCATCACATTTGATACGAACAATGCCTTCGGCATCAATCAAAACAGCACCTTGGGACATGCTGTTGCTGATAAAGTGGGCCGCACGTTCACCATGCCATGTGATATCTGTTTTGACTTCTTGACCACAAGCATGACCAATACTTGAAGCATGATACATAAAGCAATCACGATCATCTGTGTTGGCAAGTGGCAAAGAATTACACAAAATCCAATTAACACCCAACCATTTTCTTGATTCGCAACCATCCACCAAAGGTGTGGCATTTCCAACATAATCAGCAGATACGAATTCAGAAATCTTTAACAATTCGTTCCATTGATGAACACCAACAACAGCGAATCTGCGGCCATCATCTGGAACATCGTTTGTATTCAAAAGTTCCAAAGCCGACATAATCAAAGTCTTGGTCAAACCAGTAGAATAATCACCAACATATTGTGTTGCGTTATTCATTGCGCCGATGATTAATTCATCTGTTTTGCGACCCAACGCATATGCGCCAGCAGAAGCAACCACACGACGTTCATCAACATTTGTTTTCAATTCATCCAACGCATCAACCCAATCACCCGCATAGTAATCTTGCAAAGTGCATTCAACTGGTGTGTGATTAAGATTCATAACCGGCACAATACCATGACGTGATTTTGTGCTGGCAATACCTTTACCAACTTTTTGGAAAGTTGTAGAAGCACCCACAACACCAGATTTACTGCGAATTGTAGAGCGCAATTTTGTGCCCATTTGCTGATAAGCCAAATGAACATCTGCTTCAAATTGTTTTATAAACACTTGATCTACAGACATAGACATAAGAAATCCTTTTTGTTCAAATTAAAGTGAAAAATTTTTATCAATGGTTATGCAAATAAATGCGCCACAAACAAAAATACTATTCAGGGTCCACAAAAATGGATTATCCAATAAAAAATTCAGTTAGACTGAAAATCATCTAACTGAAAAATTTATTATTAAAAAAATCCCCAAAATCCTGAGACTTTGGGGACAAATAACATAATCACAATTGCGATTAATTATTTTTTCTTTGCAACTTTTTTCGCAGTTGTTTTTTTCGCAACAGGTTTCTTTGCTGCTACTTTTTTAGCAGGTGCTTTTTTAGCAACTGGTTTTTTCGCAGCAACTTTTTTCGCAGGTGCTTTCTTTGCAACTGGTTTTTTAACTGCTACTTTTTTAACAGCTGGTTTTTTTGCAACTGCTTTTTTAACTGCTGGTTTTTTCGCAGCTGGTTTTTTAACTGCTACTTTTTTAGCAGGTGCTTTCTTTGCGGCTGGTTTAGCAGCTGGCTTTGCAGCTGTTTTTGTGCAACCACATTTTTTCTTAGAACCAAAGAACATAATTCTCTCCTTTTAAGTTTTTGGATAGAACAAAATTTTTTTTGTTCTTGATTCTATTTTATATGAAATTAAATCATTAGTAAAGAATAAAATTATTATGAATATAATTTTTTGAAACCATTTTCAATTTTTCTTATGTATTCTTCATCATGATCACGCCAATATTTTGGATCACGCATCATATTACGAAGATCTTCATCGCTTAAATTTTCAGTTGCATTTTTATTTGTTAAAACTTCTGGTTCCATTGATTGCATCATTCTGTATATGCCTTGGATTCCCTGGGGTGTAGAGCACAATTCATCAAATGCATCTTTTGGCAAAAAGCGTTTTCCAAATTCATTTATTTCATGCATTGCGTCATTCATTTTTTCATCATCACCAAAAAATTTTTTTAATTCATTTATTGCATTAGTTTGATTTTGCAATTCAAATAAATTTTTTAATGTTGGTTGTAAAAATTCTTCTGCGATTGCATAAATTTTTTCAACCTGGGAAGAAGTCAATCCAATTTCATGAAATTTTTCACGAACCGATTCGTCATCAAACAAAGAATTTGTTGGATAATCTTTTATATCATCAGGAACACCAATAGCATGATTAAATTTTTGTTTTACACTTTCATCACTATCTGGCGTTGGAACAGACACCATATTGCTCATCTTTTTTTCTAATTCGCAATATGATTTTACCAATGCCGAAGTATTTAATTCACCATCTTGGTTCAAAAATTTTTCTGGTATTTGTTCCATTACTTTTTTCCTTTGGTTGAAGTTTCTTGTTTAAGAAAATAGATTCCGCCCAGTGTGAATATAGTTTGCATCATTGTAAAAATATCTTCATCACCGATTAAGTAAGCACCGATTGCCGATATGATACCAACGCTTGACACAACATAAGTCTTGCGATTTTTCAAATATCCGCCTTTGATTATCTTGTTCATTTTTCACCTTTTTGATTTATAGATAAAACAATATATCTTCACATTCTGTGATATATCCGCGTGCGATTGCCCATTGTGGAATAACATCAGTATGATGAAATCTTGTCGCACCAAAAACAGTATCTTGTAAATTGCCGCGCATCATAGTTTTAATAGTGCGCACACACATTTGAAATTTTCTATCATTAACATCTATATCCATATATTGATGTCGTTTTGATTTTTCATCCAATACTTCAAAAATATCTTTATTGTTTGCGATATTTTCAAAAGGCATATTGTATTTCATATGAATATTGTAAATTAATGACGCCATTGCTTCGACAACTTGTAAAGAAACGGCGCGTGTTTCAGCAAACACAATCCTTGCCAATTTATACGGAACGATTTGTGTTTCGTCTGGATTTTTTATTAAAACTAGTTGCATGGTTTTACCTGTTTTGGTTAAAAAAAATCCCGCACAAAAATGTGCGGGCGAAAATATAGAATAAAAAAATCCGCAATGACGCGGACACATTTTCTATTCTTGATGCTTTATATAGTATCACAAATTGCAATCAAAGTCAAGTACTTTCAAATACTGATTTCATCACCATACGTTAAAACATATCTTGAACCATCACGCAAAATCAAAGCACCATCTTCGTTCAAGCCTATTAATTCTGCGGGTTTTCCGTGATATTGTATGATTTTATTTAAAGCAATTGCCAAATCCATCCAACGTTCACGCACGCAAGAAAAATCGACCCTGCGCCACTTATCAATTTTCTTAATCAGCAAACTTAACACATCATTATAATCGACATCTTTGTTATAATTACTGACCTTGGTCGTTTTATATTCTTTGACAGTTGGACAAGTTTTTATATTTATTCCAATACCAACGATTACAAAGTCGCCAGAATATTCGATTAAAACGCCGCTTATTTTTTTACCAGACACAAGGACATCATTCGGCCATTTTATTTCAGGCTTTAATCCAAAAGACATCAAAGTTTCGGCAATCGCGACAGCAATCGCATAAGACAATTTCGGATCACGTTCCCCAATCTTGTAAATAAAACTTGCATACAAATTACCGTGATGCGACACCCATGTTCGACGATAACGGCCCCGCCCTGCGCTTTGTGCCAATGCGGAAACTATGGTTTTATTTGACGCTTCACCGTTCGCGATTAAATCATGCGCATAATCTTGCGTACTGGTAATTTTATCAAAAGATAATAATTTATAAGCGTCCAATTTTATATTTGCCCCCGGAATTTTTGATAAATTCATGACCATAATGTTTGCGCAACTGATAAATAGCATTTTCCACAGTATGCGTTGTCAAATCTGGCGAAACACCCAAAAGTTGTTTTAATTCATTGATTGATATATTGGGATTTTTATACAAAGAAACAACGATTTTACGCTGTAAAGTCGGCAAAACAATATATTGCCCAAAAACATCTTTGATAATATCTTGGTTATCAAAACGATTAAAAATCACGCTTTTCAATTCGTCCACCGACAAAGGCACAGTAATATCAACATCGTCAAATACAACATCAGCGACATTTGGCGAATCCACAACAACTGTGCCCAAATCGGCGAAAATGTGTTGCCAATATTTATCCAAAGCATAAATCTTTATATTTTCAGCCATATTCCTACGATAGCCGATAACAAAGCCTTATGCAACTGTTTATTGGCGTTTTATTACAAAGAATTTTCACGTGAAGGAATAAACTTTGTAAAATCTTCCAATGAAGCACCAGTTGATGCCAATATTTTTGAGATACTGTTGGTCGAAGGCCATCTTGGTTGCCCCTCCTTGGACCAGCGTTTACTTCTGTTAAATGTTGTTGGATCTAAACCACTACATTTAGCAAGCCCAGAACAAGACATGTGATGTTCCATTGCGAATTTTTCTATTGCACGCCATACATCTTCATGTGTCATTATCTTTCTCCTAGTTGTACATTGGTTTTCCAATTCAATATTCTAATAATACTAGTTTTTTTGAATAAATTCAATCGCACAACTATAGTATGATTTCCTAGGTAAAAAAGCACCGAAACACATACTAAAAAAATTTTTTGACAAAATACTTGACAAATCGTTTTTTGTGTATTATATTTCGATTCGTCAAGGGATGAAAATCGTTTGACTTTATCGGGCCCAGAGTTTTCAGACTCCCTCCTACATTCTCTCTCCTCTGGACTTTGGGCCCAAACATAAGTTTAGGATGCCCATTTCTTTTTCTCCTTTCCTTCCTTTCAGGGCATCCGGAAAATACCGCCGGCAACGGCGGTGTTTTTTTGTCCACGTTCCGGCCTGCCCCCTTGGGGGAGAATTTAGTCGTCTGCGTTGCGGTGCAATTCTCCCCCATTTGGGGAGAGGGCCACGTAGTGGCGTGGGGGGGGTAAAAACAACCCCCGCAACCTAGGAAAAGCGGGGGTGTTTCGGGTCGGGGGAAACCGACCGAACTGATATAAAAACTTTTCAACTAATCTTCTGCCTTGAATACGGCGGCGCGAAAGGCCGAACGCCAGCGGACGTTGTAAGCGCAGTGCGCCGCACAGCGGCCCGCGCAATTGGACGCGGACCCGATGTCGTAGTCGAACACCCAAGCAAGGGACGACAAAGGCCTTTGTATCGTGCTTTGGTTCGTTGCCTTATAACCTGTTGCCTGACACCAACAATATTTCTTTTCTTCTGTGCTGTGTTGTGTGTCGTATGTATTCATGGCATCAAGCGTTGATGTGTAATTTGCCCTATTCTCAGCCGGCCATGTCATGCTGTAATTGTTCCCTGGTAATGCACTGCAGTGTGCCATTCCGTACACTGTGCCATTCGCAAATGGCTGTTTCCATTCGTATTGCTGTAATTCGGTAAACTCACCCATATTACATATGTCATATCCATGATGGTCTGTTGTATCATAATACCAACAATAATCCCTATGATTACTTATAGCTTCGCCTTTACCATATGATATTGCTGTCGCAGAACCTAATGACAATGTACTAAATTCTACCTTGGGACTTACTGTCCATCCTGTGAATGTGTAGCCTGTTCTACTTGGGTTTGTTGGACGCGTTAATGAACCAGAATACTCACAATCGTCAATCGCATCTGTGGGATTTATCATCGTGTAATTACTGTACCAACGAAGTGGAACTGTATTTGCCTCCCACTCAGCCTGTAAATTCGCTGTACCTTCGTATCTGTGAAGCGTTGGTTCGACGCATTGCGCCGTCGTTGCCGATGATGAAATATCTGTCGCAGACGCCGCATTTACGCACACAGCGGTCAACACAGAAAACAAGCACAATTTTTTCATATTATCATTCCCTCTTTTTCCAAATGACAACCACCCAGAAAAATCGGGCGGTTGGAGGTTAACGACAATTCAAGAGAAATTGTGCGCTTATTTTAATATATCGCGCCCTCCAACCATGACGTGTTGGAGATATTTTTACGTCCATATCCAATGACGCTCTTGATTCAGGTCGTTACACCTCATCAGAAAAACCTTCCTGACAGAAAGCATTATATCACAAAAAAAATCTAAAACAAAGCAAAAAATGAAAAAACTTTACCTTTCAAAGACGCCAAACATTTCCCAATGGTCAGATCCGACAAATTGGTCAACCGGTATTAACACAGTTAATTTATATCCACCGCGCGTCAATATATCGCTGTCGCGGACAAAAGTATTTGGATTACACGACACATATATAATTTTTTTGACATTTGATTTTGATAATTCTTTGGATTGTGCCATTGCGCCATTGCGTGGTGGATCCATTATAACAACATCGTAATTATCCAACTGACGAACCCCAAGTGGGCGTTTGAACAAATCCCTTTTAATTCCATTACCAACTATGTCAAAGCCCGTTGCGTGCGTCGCAAAAGTAAAATTGCCAAGTCCACAAAATAAATCTGCGACACGTTTGGCGTCCCCAGTATATTTCACAACCATATCGCGTAATATTTGTTCTGTTGCAACAGTTGGCTGTAAAAAGGCATGTGGCGGATAATCCAAGATTTTATCGTTAAACTTTATTTGCGGTGTGTAATATTGACGTACGACAGTATCATTCCAAACAAACCTTATTATCTGCGGCGGCAATTTATCAACAGCGGACTTAAAATCTTTACCAAAATGCGGCACCACAGAATCAACAACTATATCAATTCCATTTTCACATTGCGTGATTAAAACACTGCCTGCCCCACCCCAAGGCAATTTTGACACAACAGGCAAAACAGCATTTATTTCATCAACCACATTTGGACAATGCGTTATATCAACAATGTCTTTGCTTTGTTTTTTATAAAAACCGAAATGTCCATCGCCAAAGGCAAAGTCTGCGCGACGACGCGTTCCAACAGCACCCCAGATTGGGTCGTGTGTATAATCCAATCGCGGCAAAGACGCGCTTTTTTCATCGCGATAGTTGGGGTCAGAAAAATCATATCTGCATCCGCCGCAAAGATTAACAAAAGGACACTTTTTTATTTCCATATTTTTATATATAACATAAATTCTGTCTTGATTCCAATCTGTTTTGAATTTATCATAACATATTATGAAAAAAGATACAGATAAAAAAGTTGCTTTATTTGCCGGGGCATTATCGCTGCCTTTTTTGACACGCGACGCGTTGCGCAAAAATGGCTGGGAAGTGTTCGTCATTGGGCTTAAAAACTTTTACGACCCCGCATTAAAGCCTGATTTGGTTATTCGCCTTGGCGGCGGGGGAACTGCGGCCCGCGAATGTAAAAAGCGCGGAATTCACAAACTAATTTTTGTGGGGGCGTTGGGGCATATAAACTTGTCTGACATTCGGCCAGATTTATGGTCTTTGTCTGTATTACTTAGTGTATTAAAACATCAACGGGGGTATGATTCTATGGCTGTGGCATTTAACAAGGCATTGGAAAAGCGCGGATACGAAATTGTTGCTGCGCAAGATTTGGCACCTGAATTGACTTTTGAAAAGCCTGGTATTCAAACCAAGGCAAAGCCGGCAAAATCCGATTTGGCCGATATTGAACGCGCAATCAATGTGTCGCACACAATCGGCACCGAAGATATTGGCGCTTCGGTTGTGGTGGACAAACAGGTCATCGCTGTAGAGGCGGCCGAAGGCACTGCCCGAATGCTTGAACGCGTGGTTGAAATGCGCAAAAACAGACGCAAATCAGGCGGGGTTTTTGCCAAAATGACAAAACCTGGCCAAGATTTACGCATAGACATACCGGCGATTGGGGTTGATACTGTGCGCGCGGTTGCGGCGGCAAAATTACACGGAATTATTGTAAATTCTAAAACATGCTTTGTTATCGACAAACCTGCGGTATTGGCCGCTGCGAACAAGGCAAAAATATTTATCAAGGCAATATAAAAAACAAAAAACGAAATTAAAAAACCGCCCGTCGGGGCGGTTTCTTGTACAAAAATAAATATTATTTTTGAATATCTTTGACTGTGACTTTGAACACAACATCTTTGCCCGCCAAATTCTTTGCAGGATAATCAGCAGGGAAAGTAATATTGATATCGCGGCTTTCGCCAACTTTGGCACCAACCAATTGATCTTCGAAACCTGGGACAAAAGTGCCACTGCCCAATTTCAAAGAATAATCAGCAGCTGTACCACCGGCAAATTGTTCTTCGCCAAGATAGCCAGCGAAATCGATAACGACTGTATCACCTGTTTTCGCAGATTTATCACATCCGGCCAATACAGCAACGCCGCACAAAGCCATTATACCCATAAGTTTTTTCATTTTTGCTCCTTTTTTTACTGTTTATAAACACATTTGAAACCATATTCGCGAATCGTCACACCTTCGGCCACGACGCGATAATCAAAGAAAGATGTTGGACGCATAACCTCAAACGAAGGTTCATCATAAACAATCACAATACTTTCCGCATTGCGTCCACATACCTTTTTCATTTCATAATCTGCAACACGTGCCAAAACAGTGCGAACATCAGCATCTACGTCCTTGCCATCAGCACTTTGCATATAGCGAAGGCGCATTTCACGTACCTCTGTATCGCCAAGCAAGATTTCAACGCGAACCATCGCGCCCTTATATTCTTGCCATCTTGTTTCCTTGCGCGAAGTGTTCCACCGATTCGAAGCCGCCTGACGTTCTTCCATCGTTCTTGGTTTATACGAATCGATTTCGGCATATTCGTTTTCGTCAGTTATGTATTCTTTGGTCGTTTCATTATACACTTCGGACGTAACTTTGCCGTAAAAACCGCCATTATCTGTATCACATGCACAAAGCAGTAATCCAGCACACAAACAATAAAATATAGATTTTTTCATTTCTTTTTCTCTTTTACTTTTTTTATTCTAGCAAATAAAGTTTTTTGATTCAAGCAACGATTTATGATATTATATATATTATGACAGACGTTGTTTTAGAATCTTTATTAAAACCGTTGGTGGATTTTTATTCGCCTTCGTTCGTTGAAGAAATCGCGATAAATCGCCCAGGCGAAGTTTGGATGCGCCTTAACGGTGGCCGCGTGCCATGGGTTTCATACAGGGCAGAAATTTTATCAAAGCAATATTTAATAGACCTTATTCATACTGTCGCAAACATATATGAAAGGCCTTTTGACCCAATACACGGAATCCCGGTGGTATATGCCACTTTGCCGGGCAACCACCGTTTTTCTGCGATTGCCGGACCAAATGTTCAATACGATGAAAATGACGTGACCGGCGGTGTTGCTCTTAACATTCGTGGCAGTGGCGTCAAAGACACCAGTTTTGAAAACTATCACTTACAACGTGGAAAAAAGTTATTAAAGGTTAAAAAGCGCGAATCAGTTCGCCCTGATGACCCTTATGAAAGATTGATGAGTGCAATTAATGACGGCAGTCCTATATTAATATCAGGCGCAACATCAACCGGTAAAACGACTTTCTTGAATCATATGTTAACTTTGATTGATCAAAACAGTCGTGTTATTACTGTCGAAGATGCGCGTGAAATTCGTGTTCCACAAAAAAATCGTGTTCATTTCGTATTATCAAGAACCGAACAAACGAACGATTTTAATTATGCAAGATTACTTGATTTAGTGGTACGTATGACGCCTGATGTAATTATCGGCGGCGAAATATCAACAGATAACGCATCTGTGCTTTGGGAAATGTTGGGTACTGGGCACGACCATTTTTACACGACGATTCACGCCGAAAGTGCAGAGGCTGCATACGCTGCATTCGCAGACAGGATTTTACATACTCAACCTGCTTATGACCGTGGCGAATTAATCGCAGAAATGAAACAGAAAATCCGTGTTGTTCAATTATCAAGGGATGGGACTTTGCGCGCTGTGACAGAGGTTGTTTAATATTTTACGTGACAGATGTTGTTTTATAATCTATAATAAAAGACAAAGGAAACAAATATGGAACACATTGAAATAGAAAATAAAATCAAACAAATAAGACAGTCTTTGATTGATGAATTGAAAAGCGCCGGAGCTGTGGATGAATCTGGCAAGGCAACAGACATCAAATTATTTGAATACATCATTGATTCAAAAGTTAAAGAAATAAAGGCTTTGGAACCTTTGGTTATGGATGAATCGGGTGTTGCCAATGACAGATATGCGATGAATATTTTCATGCATAATTTGGAAATATTGAACGAAATGCGCAAAAAGCACGCTATTAATTTTGATAACAATGAATATTCTTTACAACAAGGTGCCGCCAAAGAAGAAGCCCTGTTCAAAAAATCACTGTTCAAGCGTGCACTTGGCAGATTGAACGGCCGGTTAAGAAGAAAAACAACACAAAAAACTTATTCAAGATAAAAAACAACCCGCATTTGCGGGTTTTGTTTTATAACTAATTCGCCGGGGCCAAAACGGCGGCGCGAAAGGCCGAAGCCCCGCGGACGTAGAACGCGCAGAGCGGCGCACAGAAGTTCTCGCAATTGGACGCGGACCCGCGGTCGTTGCGGAACACCCAAGCAAGGGACGACAAAGGCCTTTGTATCGTGCTTTGGTTCGTTGCCTTATAACCTGTTGCCTGACACCAGCAATATTTCTTTTCCTCTCCGGTATGCTGACTGTCATATGTGTTCATAGCATCGAGTGTCGATGTGTAATTTGCCCTATTTTCGGCAGGCCATGTCTCGCTGTAATTGTTCCCTGGTAATGCACTGCAGTGTGCCATGCCGTACACTGTACCATTCGCAAACGGCTGTTTACATTCAAAGCGTTGTAATTCCGTGAATATTGGATTGCTACAGGCAACCGTGTGCCAGTCGCTATCGTATGAACGGCATATATTTGATGTACCACTTTGGCCGATACCGTATGATATAGCCTCCGCACTGCCCAATGACAATGTACTGAATTCTACTTTTGGGGACACTGTCCATCCCGTAAATGTATATCCTGTTCTACTTGGGTTTGTTGGACGCGTTAATCCACCCGCGTATTGACAATCATCAATTTCATCTGTGGGGTTTATTTTGGTGTAATTATTATACCAAGATAATTGAACGGTATTCGCTTCCCATTCGGCCTGTAAATTCGCTGTGCCCTCATACCGGCCAAGTGTTGGTTCGACGCACTGCGCAGTTGTTGCATTTGACGCGATATCCGCCGCAAAGCCCGGAATCGCAGTCAACACCAACATTGACACAACAAAAATCTTTTTTGGTTTATAAACCATTTCTGTCCTCCCTTGATTCGGCACAAAAGTACCAAAAAACAACCATCCCAGGATGTAAAATCAAGGGCGGTTGGAGGTTCACAACAATTTAAGAGAAATTGCGCGCTTATTTTGATATTTCGCGCCCTCCAACCATGACGTGTTGGAGATATTTTTACGTCCATATCCAAAGACGCTCTTAATCAGGTTGTGACGCCTCATCAACAAGAACCTTGCTGACGTGTTTATTATAACACAAATTTTTTTTATTTCCAAATTAAAAATACCAAAAAATTTAATTTTTTTATCACATGAAATTTTGGGGATTAACGTCTATTTTTATACGGATATTCGCAGGCTGTTTAACCTTGGCCAACCATGCTTTGACAATTGGTTGTAAATTTGCACGTTCATCACCAGACACCAAAAAACGCATACGAAACCAATTTCTTATTTGATAAATCTGGGCCGGGATTGGCCCCATTATTTTACCACCGTTTAATTGCGGCGCAGCCTTGGACAACAAATCACAATATTTTTTCAGTACTGATTCTTTTTCGCCTTCGACAATAACGGCAATCAACTGACCAAAAGGCGGCATTTTTGCAGCGCGCCGCGATTCCATATCTTGGCCCATAAATTCATCCCTGTTGCATTCGCAAATCGCCCGAATCACAGGATGTTCCGGTTGAAAAGTTTGTAATAACACGCGTCCAGGAAATTCACCACGACCGGCGCGTCCTGCGACCTGAAATAACTGTTGAAAAGTATGTTCCCCCGCACGAAAATCAGTTCCAAAAAGCCCCATATCGGCATCAACCACACCGACTAAAGTCAGGTTTGGAAAATGATGTCCTTTGGCCAAGATTTGCGTTCCAATAACAATATCTATATCGCCGCTTTCCATTTTGTTCACTATGCGTTCCAAAGATTCACGCGACTGTATCGTATCAGACGAAACCAGCGCAGTTCTTGCATCTGGAAACTTTGCCGATATTTCTTCTTCTATTTTTTCAAGCCCTGCCCCACGCATAGAAATATCATTTCCGCACTTTGGACATTTCGGCGGCAAAGGCATCATTTTGCCACACATATGGCACACCAATTTATTCAAATTTTTGTGATAGTTAAGACCGACCGAACAATCAGGACATTCGCCAACCCACCCACATTTTTTACATTGAACAATTGGTGCAAAGCCACGACGATTTATAAACAACATAACCTGGTTATGCTTTGCCAAAGTGTCTGCTATTTCACCACAAAGCTTCGGCGATAAATTGCCCGACTTTTCATCATCAGCATCCGCCAGTTTATAAGTTTCCGGACGTTCCGTTCGCATATCTATTGTTTCAATGGTTGGCAACTGGGCGCCACCAAAACGCGAATTCAACCGAATACGATTATATTTACCAATCGACACATTATGCATTGTTTCTGTTGATGGGGTGGCACTTGCCAGCACTATTGGAAAACCGGCAATCTTGGCACGCAGCACAGCCATATCGCGCGCATGATAATTTCCCATATCTTCTTGCTTGTACGAAGTATCATGTTCTTCGTCAACAACTATCAATCCCAAATTTCGCCATGGCAAAAACAGCGCACTTCGTGTTCCAACAACAATCCTGATATCGCCACGCGCAACCCCACGCCAAATATTACGACGACGCGCAGCAGTTAAATTACTGTGCCAAACAACAGGCGGATTACCAAACCTTTGCTTAAACCTGTTCATAAATTGGGCCGTCAATGAAATTTCCGGCATCATCAACAACACACTTTTCCCCGCGTCATAGGCACGAAGTACAGAATCAAAATACACCTGGGTTTTGCCTGAACCTGTGATTCCATCCAAAAGATGTACAGAAAATTCATTTTTATTTAATGCGTCCGCGATTATATCTGCCGCAGCCTGTTGTTCATTATTCAAGACTATGTTTCCCATATCGCGGTATTCATACACGAAATCATTTTCGGTCTTTTCACGTTTATCAGACAAAATTAACAGACCATTTTTTATCATGGTTTTAATAACACTGTTGCTGACATGCGCAATATTCATAATATCAATCATCGACATAGGGTCGTTATCATTAGACTGAAAAGCATCGGCAACGTTTTGTTGTTGCTGGGTCATTTTCTTGGCATTATATTCAAAATTAAATGTGTATAATTGTTCGTACTTTGGCGGATTAAACGCGTCAGGCACATTTATAATAAGGCGCAACACTGCCCCCGGTGCCATCAATGTCCAATTTGACATTTTATATATCCAATCTATATCAAATTGCGACATATTGGCCATCGTCAAAACTTCCAACACAGGCTTTATCTTGGACGCATCAATATTACTGTCACCCACGCCAACAATTACGCCAACATATTGATGATTCATCACACTTACGCGGACAAAATTGCCAACGCTAGCCTTGGTCGTCAAACGATAGTCATAACCACTGTTTATGACATTTGGTATAAGGACTTTTACAATATCGCCACTTTGAAACATAGTCATAAAATACTTGTTTTTTTTCTTTTTTTCAATAATCATTTGTATGTTATGTGGAAAATTTTATTTGAATTCGCAGACCGATTTTTCGCCATCGTCCCAGTGAAAAAATGGCGATCTTTTTTGCGTACTGATGTACTTTTCGATTATCGGCGCAAATTAAACGCATTGCGGCGTGCACGTCCAGAACTAAATTTCAAGAAAATGCGCCTTGCCAAGGGTGGTGGCTCTATTGTATTCATTGTCGGCAACAATACTTTCAAGGTTCGCAAACACAAAACCGAACAAAATGGATTTGCGCGCTTTGATCGGGAAAAACGCATAACAGATGCTTTGCGGCCTTTTTGCAGTATTGAAATACCAAATATTAATTTTTTCAAATTTGACGGCTTTACTTTTTATGAAAGCCCGCGCATACCTGGAAAAATGCTTGTTGATATTCCAACACGCAAAATAAAAGAACATCAAATACAATTAAGCGAACAATTGGCAGAATTTATATATAAAAAATCTTTTGCCAATCCGCCTGAAATTGCTGATTTACGTGGGGGGGCGGCAAAATCTGGTTATTCTTGGAATCATGGCGATATGTGCAGTAATATTTTGGTCGACCCAAAAACTATGCGTATAACTGGCATAATTGATTGGGAATGGGCAAAATACAGCGATATAGATAATGAATTTATCGGTATTGTTTGGGTGCGTAAAAAAATGCGCAAGATTGGATTGGACAAAACCACACGCGCTGCATATGACAATATATTGAAAAAGAAATCACGAAATTAATTTTACAACATTATCCACATCGGCATCAGTTGGAATACGACTGATTACAAGGTCTGGATTATATTGACCACGAAACCAAGTCCGCTGACGCTTGGCATATTGATTTGTTTTTGTAATCCAAGATTCTATTGCCTGGGGCGAAGACAATTCGCCACGCAACATTTTACAAAGTTGTGTTGCGCCGATTGCGCGTGTTTCATCTAAATTTTCAGTGATGATTTTTTTTGCCTCTATTTCAGCACCGCCACCAATCATTTCAGGTATACGTTTGGCAATACGATTAAGCAAAACAGTGCGTTCTGGCGAAATTAATATCTTGAAAGCGTCCGGAATAAGCGCACCATTACGTGGCCGCTTTTGCCAGTCAGTCAATGTTTTTCCGGTTGCCAAGAAAACTTCTAATGCGCGGGCTGTTCGTTGTGGGTCAGTCCGCGGAAAATCTTTGGGCAATAAATCATAAACCGCATTTATGTCATTTTTTACCATTTCACGTGCGCGGTTTCTTGTTTCTTCATCTACCTGTGGCACTGGGGAAATTCCGTTCAAAAGCACGTTTATATAATAACCTGTACCACCAACAAAAATTGGAACACGACCAATCTTTACGACCTGAGCAAACGCTTCGCGTGCCAATTCCAAATAGTCCGCAACACTTATATGTTCATTTAATGGCAATATAGAAAACAATTTGTATGGAACACCGTCTATATCATCTGTGATTGGCCGACCTGCAAAAGGCGATGCTGATATATTTTCAATACCCGCATATATTTGAACACTGTCGCAATTTATAATCGCACCATTCAAAGCCAAAGCAAGTTTATGGGCAAAATCAGATTTGCCTGATGCGGTTGGTCCTGAAATAACTATTGCCTTTGGTTTCATGCGTATAATTATAAAACTATGTTGGCTGTTTTCAAGAAACATCAGCAAAAAAATCAAATTGTATTAATATGCCTTTGTGTGATAAAATATACTTTATAAGCAAAGGAGAAATAATGAAAAAAATTCGTGTTGCTATAAATGGATTTGGAAGAATTGGCCGCCTTGTTTTACGTTCTGCGCTTGAATCAGGCCGCAAAGACATTGAATTTGTTGCGGTTAATGATTTGGCACCGCTCGAAGAGAACGCATATTTATTACAATATGATTCTGTGCATGGAAAATTAAATATGGATGTTAAAACAGACGGCGATTATATCTTGGTCGGCGGTCAAAAAATCAAAAGTTTATCAGAAAAAAACCCGACAAAATTACCATGGAAACAGATGAAGATTGATATTGTTATGGAATGCACCGGATTGTTCACAGCCGCAGACAAAGCGCGCGTTCATCTGGACTGTGGCGCAAAACGCGTTTTAGTTTCTGCGCCGTCCGCAGGGGCTGATAAAACAATCGTTTTCGGTGTGAACGACAACAAAATTACAAAGAAAGATTTAATTATTTCAAATGCTTCGTGTACTACGAATTGTCTGGCACCAGTATTAAATGTTTTGGATAAAAAGTTCGGCATAAAAAACGGTTGGATGACAACAGTTCACGCATACACCGGCGATCAACAATTATTAGATAAAAATCATAAAGATTTTAGACGTGCACGCGCTGCGAATCTTTCTATGATTCCAACAAGTACTGGCGCGGCCAAGGCGATTGGTTTGGTTTTACCAAAACTGGCTGGCAAAATGGACGGCATCGCAATTCGTGTTCCAACACCTGATGTATCTGTGGTTGAATTGGTATTGAACACAACAAAAAAAGTATCAGTAGAATCAGTAAATCGGGCTATGTTTGCGGCAAAATCGAACATATTGGGTTATAATGATGCCCCACTTGTGTCTGTTGATTTTACCAATGATACACACAGCGCGATATTTGATGCAACCCAGACCAAGGTTGTAGAAGACAATGTTTTACATATAACAGCCTGGTACGATAACGAATGGGGCTTTTCAAACCGCATGTGCGATACCGCCATCGCAATTGGAAAAACCTTGTAAAAACAAAAAACCGGCAAATGCCGGTTTTTTTTATTTTTGAATTTCTTTTGACTTGATACCAAATAATCTTTTTAACAAACCCTTTTTAAATGTTAAAGTTTTTGTCACAATTCCATTCATTATTTTATAATTAGACATGACTTTTTTTACCATCTTTTTGGTTTGTGCATCCATTTTATAGACATCTTTCAATTTATAAACTATATCTTCATTATTCAAACTGAAATCATAAATATAATCCCCGTTTCCATCATATAACCTGACTATACCCTCTTCTATGAACACAGATTTTTCATACCAATCTAATCCGGCTTTACCCACTTGTCCAAGGGCATAACGCGCCATTTCATTTATTTGTTCATTTGTCATTATTTTAATCCTTTTATTTAATCACAACGAAATCTTGTGTTTGATTTCGCGGATGCGGGCCAGGATTTCACGCAAATCTTCGTCAGATATTGCCGGCTTTACATTTTTGTTTTGGATTTCATCCACCAACACAATACAAAGTGTGGCAAGCAACGCGCTTTCTTGTAATGGACCAATCTTGTCCAAAATTTGACGCGCACGCGCATCAACTATGCGTCCTAATTCAATCAATCGCCCTTCTTGGCCGTCTTCGCAGCCCATTGGGTAATTACGATTAACAATTGGTATTGAAATGACGCTCATTTTTTCAACTTCTCCAATATTGAAACAGATTTTTCAATCAACTGTTTAGCATTTTCGTTTCTTTCGCGCAAATTTTTCACCTGTTTAGTTAAAATTGCCACTTCTAAATCCGTTTGCTTGCTTGCACATTGGGCATCAGCGCGCAGGTGCAGCGCCAAAGTTTCCAAAGAATCTAACTCTTGAAAGATTTGTTCTTTTATATTCGCCATATTTGTATTTTAAGACATTTTTTATATGCGTTCAACCGGAAAATGTGATATAATAAGTTCATTAAAAAAGTGAGGGATTTTGTTATGAAAACCAAAATTATCTATATTTCTGGAAGCGAGATTTTTGATATGGCTGATATTCGCGCTGCTTTTGAAGAAGTTCGCAGCGCGTTAAATTTGGATAAATCTACGGTTTTATTTGGTGTTCCTGTTGATGCCGAAGATGCCGGTTTTGCGGCACAAACGCATGATAACACTGTCGCAGAAATGGAAACGCCGAACGAAAGCTTAAGCGCCCCAATTGTCGAAACCCAGATTGTTGAAACGATTACTGAAATCATCCCTGAACCAACAGAAGAAATAGTTGAAAGCGAATCGGTTGCAACGCCGTCAACAGTAAAAAAACGCGGTCGTCCCCGCAAAGAAGAGATTGTTGAAACACCAGAAGACACAGAGTCCCCTGAAACTGAAGAAGAAAAAATAGTTCCTATATTATCGGTTTTGGCGACCAATGACGCTGATGTTGAAGAAGAAGTTATCGAAGATGATGAAACCGAACCTGTTGATGAAGTCGATGAAGAAGAAACAGAAGAAGATATAGAAATCATCCCTGAAATGTCCGCAACCGAAGAAACAGAAGAAACCGATGAAGTTGTTGATATTGACGAAGAACAAGATATGCCGGACACAGAAAATATCGATGATGACGAAGCGGGTCTTGAAAAACTGTTGTCTGCCATGAAACCATTAGAAGAAGATATTTTGGATAGCCAACCTGATACAGACAATATTGACGAACAATCTTCTGATTCTTTGGATATATCTGTTGATGCGACATTGGAACAATTGGCGACTGAATTTGCCGAAAACCAAGATAAAATTGCTGCTGAATCAAAATCTAATTCACGCAGCAAGATTGGTAAATTACGCAATATTTTACCTTTTAAGCAATCTAAACACAAAGACCAGGGTTTGGGCGACTTGTTTGGATGGGCCGGAATTGCTGCCAATGACGAAGATTTTTCTGTGCCTGGATTCTTTACAAGCGCTGCATCAAAAAAATAAAATATGGATATTACCAAAATAGTCCTTTTATTACAAAACGCAGGCCTGCAGAATATCAAAGTGGGACGGCATTTCATAGAATTTGACGACCCGGCATGTATATATGCTGCTTTTGATACTTTTGTTGAATTTGCCTGGGTTGTGATAGTTATTTTAACTGCCATTATGCTTTTTGGATGGGGTGTGTTATATATTAAAAACGGCACAAAGATAGAACATATTTTTAACAACGCAAAAACTGTCATTTTGATTTTGTTCATTTTAAGCCTTGTAAAACCGATTATTAATGTAATCTATGGCGATGATTTATTTTCCAAAGGATGTGATAAAAAACGCGTTTCATTGACTGCGATTCAAGAACTAATCGAACTGCGCAATCAAAACCTGCCACAATCAGATGAAGAATTATTTGAAATTTTTGATTTGGTTGATTCTGGGACAATTAATTCTTATCCAACTGATGTGCCACCACTTACTGCGATGAACAACACACAACCTGTTTCTATTAACAGTGCAAGAAATGTGAACACATACGAAACGCAATCGCAAAACGCTTCTTCTTTGTTCAGTTCTGTTGGTGGTTTTATCAAGGCAACATTTACACGTTTGGCAACGATTTATATAAATATCAAAGGCGAAAAAGTACAACGTTCTGGGGGCAGTGCCGCTTGGCGCAACAACAATCCTGGGAACATAAGGAAATCACAAATCGCATATTCTTTCGGTGCGATTGGTGAAACTGAATCATGGGCTGTATTTCCTGATGAAGAAACGGGATTAAATGCGATTGTAAAATTATTACGTTCTAAAAATTATAACAAATTAACTATCCAGGCGGCTATTCATCGTTGGGCGCCTTTTGCCGATGGAAATGACCCTGTGGGATATTCAAAGAAAGTTTCAAAAATGACAGGATTACCAGCAAATGCAAGAATCAATACTTTGACAGATGACGAATTGCGCAATGTCGCCAACGCTATCAAGGTTGTAGAAGGCTGGAAAGTTGGCAGGGAACAAAAAATATAAAAAAGTAAGAGATTAATCATGAACAACACTAACAAGTTAATATGGGGTATATCTATTGCGGCTTTGTGCGGATTAGGCTATGTCGTATACAATATCACTTCAAAGCAATCAAAAACAAATCCAGCCCGTATTGTTGATAGTGATTATTCTTACAATACAGAAACATCTTTTTCCGACAGATTACCGAATCCAAGTTCTGTGACTACATATCCACTTGGCGAAGATGGTGTTGGTATATCTGAAAAAAGCATATATCTTATTGATATAAACAAAGACAGGTACCCCGACAGAATTACAAAGACTTATTTTGAAAATGGTAATGCGCACTCTTATTATGAATACACTGTTGAATTAAATATTGATGGCGAATATCTTGATATAACGCCTGATAATCTTCATACTATCAATGGGGCCGATTGCGACTTACAACAAATACAATTTTCTTTTAGGCCAGAATTCAAAATAACAGTAATCTATCGCACAATGGGCGATACTTGGATTGATCCTACAATGGCACAAAGACGCGTATATTCTTTGGACAACAATCGTATAAAATCGTCCAAAGTAAAACAATTACGTGCCGTATGCGATGTCAAAGAATTATTTTAACAGATTCATATTACGCGCAGAATATATAACGTCACCAGACACCAACAGATGGTCATAAAGTTTTATATCAAGTTTTTCAAGCGCGTTTTCCAAATCTTTTGTTATCTGTATATCTTGTGAAGAAAACGAAGTGTACGCAGATGGATGATTGTGAACCAACACAATGCTGCGGGCATTTAATTCAAGTGCTTTTTTAACGATTTCACGAATATACACAGCCGCCCAATCAATTGTTCCAGCACTGTATAATTCATCCACAATTAATTTATATTGCCCATCAAGATAGATTACGTGAAATTCTTCTATGGTTTTACTACCAAGTAAAACCTTGCAATAATTTTCAAGTTTTTCATAGTTATGAAATATTGGCCCATTATCTAATACGTTTTTGTATTCAAGTTCTGTTATTTTATGAATCAATTTGAAAAAGGTCGCGACATTTTCCTTGATACCTTGATTCTTTATCAAATCTTCTGTGGGCGAAGAAATTAATTTATGTATATTGCCATACTTTTTGTATAATTGACGCGACAAAGCCCTTACATCACGACGCGGTATTGCATATGTTAACAATAATTCTAAAATTTCATATTCCGCTAACTGGCCGGCAAGAAATTTCTCTCGAAGTCTTGCCCGATGACCTTGTTGTAAAGATTGTAATTCTTTATCGTTAATCATTTAACATTTTTTCTGTGAAAATAATCACGCCATCTTCTGTGATGCCAAGCGTATGTTCCCACTGGGCAGACAAAGAACCGTCAGCAGTACGCACAGTCCATCCATCTTTGTTATCAATCACGCATTTATGTGTACCAACATTTATCATTGGTTCAATAGTAAAAACAAAACCAGGTTGCATTATTAATTTATCATAAGCCTTATCATAAAAATGTAATATATTTGGGTTGTCGTGCATAACCCTGCCAATACCATGGCCACAAAAATCTTCAACAATCGAAAAGCCGTGTGGTTTTACCACGCTTTCAATGGTTTTACCAATTTCAGATAATGGAACCCCAGGGGCACAAATTGAAATCGCAGCATTTAACGCATCTTGACAGGTTTGAACCAATTCACGCGCCTTATTTGAAACATTACCAATCATAAACATCCGCGAAGCATCCCCATGAAATCCATGAAATTCAGCAGTCAAATCAACATTTATAATATCACCGTCTTTTAATATCACATCATCACTTGGGATACCGTGACAGACAACTTCATTAATAGATGTACATATATTTTTTGGATACCCCATATACCCCAAATCAGATGAACGCGCACCATTTTCTTTCAAGAAAGCCGCGACCAATCTATCTATTTCCCCAGTGGAAGCACCTGCGACAATATGTGGTGTTATATAATCAAAACAGCGGGCGACCAAATCCCCCGAAGCGCGCAATCTTTTAAAATCTTTTGGTGCATATACTGATGATAACATTTTTTATTTCCTTCGTTTAATCGCCAATTTAGCAGCCCGCACAGATAATTTTAATGAAAAATCACGGATTAAAATATCTGGTTGCATGCCACTTGTTCGACATAACTTTTCCAAATCGTTTAATTTAGACAGTGTACTTACAATTTCTTCTTCAGGCCATATTTTCATAGCCATGCGGAATTTATCAGCAACCTTCCAAAACAGTTTTGGTAATTGCCCATCAACCACAGCCGTCAACAGTTTTGAAAAGTGATTATACAACATACGCACCAACATATTCGCATCAGCACCACTGTACATCAACCTGTCCAGCGCAACCATAGTTTGATTAATATGCCCAGCAGTCAAAGAATACATATAATCATCTGCACTTGTCGCAGAAGTATCAGGCAAACACCTTTCAACATCTTCCAAATCAACGACATGTTTATCTGAAACATATATTGCTATTTTCTGTAAAAAACTGCGTGTAATACCACGATCACCCCCCATATGCGACAACATATAAGACATCGCATCTGGTGTCACTTGACGAATTCCTGCCTGGGCAGAAAGTTCCTTGTGAATAAGTGCCTCTAACGTTTTGGTATCATCGGCATAGCATGCGATTGCCGCGATATTTTTTCCGTCTTCGAACAATTTTCTTAAAGATCCAGCACGCAAATCACCCGCGGTTATGATGACTGTCGCACACAAAGATGAAGACAAAACCAATTCTGTTATAATTTTTGTATCACTGTCCCCAGCATCAGATATAACCACAGCCTTGCGACCACCGAACATTGATGGCGAACAGCTTTCGGCGAATACAGCATCTTGCTTATCACGTAAATCATCAGCAGATATTGCCAATAAATTATCCTTTTCAATCGCAAGTTGTTCCAAAGCCTTGTCACATAATTCATCAACCAAACCCGCATCAGGTCCATATATCAACACAGCATTGATATTTGAAATACCAGAATTAAAATCTGTTTCTTTCCACTTCATAATTATTGGTTTTCCGTCTTTTGAATTTCAGCAATCACACGCATACTTATCTTTTCAGACAATTGATGTATCGTATTAGTGACTGCGTTATTATAAGAAGCGTTTGCCGCAACAAGATAACGCACAAAAGTATAACTTTCCGCAGACGATGCCGAACCACTGGCAATTTCTTTATCGCCCTGTTTTAATGTATATGATGCATTCAACCTGACCTCTTGCCAGACAGCATCACCCGCGCGTTCCAACGCCTTATACCGTGTGACCGGTTCTTGTAAATCAACTGTTAATGAATATTTAGCACTTTTATCATGCATACCACCAAATTGGCTGTTCAAAGAATTACGCAACTCTATACCATTAATACCACTTATTGGTGCTACATAAATATCAGTACTATTGCCTGAAAACACCGGTTTGAAACTGCACGCGGCAAGCATTAGAAATAAAACTGTTTTTTTCATTTGTTTTTCCTGTTGAACTTTAATCTAATATTAGCTATGATTTTTACAAATCGCAAGAGGGAATTGGTGAATATTTTTTTAATTCTTTTATCTTTAATAATTATGGCCGGATACTATATTATGTCCAGCCCGTCCCAGCGTATCATTGAACACGAAACCGAATATTCTATAAAAAAGGCTGATTTACGATCAATCGCAGAATGTGTTATGTCTGCCCAAAATGCCGCTATGTACGGCGAATACTTTGTGGACAACTGTGTTGAACGCTATGAAGTGGTCAGTCAATATGTATGCATGAATCGATCTTATAACATTGTATCGTGTGATGACGAAGGTGGTAAAATCCCGGCCTTTAATTTCATAATAACGACCAGTTTTGCCCTGCCCGTATCCGAATACAACAACATGCTTGAAATTTTAGAACAATATTACCCAGATGCCGGGACTTTCGGTATATTTATAAAACCTAACTTAATGTCTGCCGGGTCTGTATCGCAACGCTCAATTCCACAAAAAATCATAAATGCTGCGGAATTACAAGACGGGCAATTAACCTATATCATGCAATATAAAATCCCCGAAGAAACAATTGAATACCCTGTGGTTGACGGATCTGACATAGATTGCCCGGCGAACACGATGAAAACTTACAGATTTGGGCGTTGGCAATGTATCGCATATAACTATAAAATTTCATGTACTGGCGATACGATATGGGATGATTTGTCGATGGAATGTATTGCTGATGAAACGCGAAAGCCCCTTTGTTCCAACAACCAGACGGCCGTATTGATTGACAACATCTGGGAATGCATTGATCCGTTTTCTGATATAACCTGTCAACCGGGCCTTATTGCGCGATTGAATTACAGCACTTTGGCATGGGAATGTGTCGAAGATCCAAACGCGAAAAAAGTAATAAAAAAGTGCGATACTGTGGCAAAAAACCCACGCGCACACGGTGTTGTTGGTGCGACTTTACGTGTAAGGTCTATATCTTGTACTGATTGCGAAATCGCGATGGTAAACGAAGAAACTTGCGAAACATATTGTGTTCCCGACCCGACAAAAATCACAGACGAAAAATGTTATCGTGATTCAATTGCCGATTGTACCGGGCCTAATCGGGCTATTTATTTCGGTTTTTCGCAAAAATCTCGCACAGATGGGATCGAAGCTTTATCGAATATAACTATCGTCCTTGATAAACAGCACAGCCAAAATCGCCGTTTTAATTGCCTTGATTGTGGTGACGGCGAAATAGATACAGAAAATTCTATATTCCCTTATACTGCTGTTTGTAAATAGTATAATTCTAATTCCTTTGCCCTGCGGTTGCTAAGCCCTGGCATTTCACGACCATTTGATTTATTCCATGCCAACCAGGCAGATTTTAATGTTGGATATCGGCTGCTTTGAAAACCTGGATTGTTTACGTATTTTACAACGGTTGAATTGACAAAATTATTCACACCGATATTAAAAACAAACATAACAAGCGCATCATACTGATTTTGTGTCAATGGCACATTTATATATTTATTTACAGCAGATTCCGCAAAAATAATATCTTGGCGTAATAAATCTGTTGCCTGACTTTCAGTTAAACCCGCAGCAAAATTTTCATTTAATTTTATCAAATGTCCATAACCAATAGTTGCCCCACGCGGCAAAGGCGATTTTGCGTTCAAAGATTTGCCTGTTTGATCATCATAAATAATGTGTCTGTCGCTATTTTTGACACAGCCTTCCAATTGTTTCAGCATATTTATACCATTATCGCTTATTTTCATAAATATTCCTTTTGTTAAATAAAAAAGTCCGCCATAGCGGACAATAAAAAACGGCGGCACACGCCACCAACTGATTGAATTTAATTATACCATAAAACACCTTGAAAAGCAAGTTTTTAAGAATTGGGTTTAATTTTTAGTAATGTTCTTTGATGGATTTTTTATATGGTATTCGAATAATTCATATAATTCCGTATCCCAGTGTTTGATAAATCTGTTGTATATATTGATTTTCTTTGTTTTTTGTTCTCTTTATTAGGCAAGTTCTTAAATAAAAAAAGCGAAAAATATATTGATTTTACTATTGGTTTGTTTTATATTATCCTTATGATTTATGGCTTTATTTTTACAAAACATTTAAAATATAGTGCGCAGAATCAGCGTAATGGGATTGAGAATTTTATAAAAAAACACAACCTAAGCCTAGATAAATTTGTTTCTTTTGATGAAAACCCTGATATTTCAATCTTGAAACCTGGTGATTCTGTTATTTGTTATTCTTGGGATTGCTTGTGTACAGAACGTTCTTTTTTACGCAAAATAATACAATTTTTATTAAAACATAAAATATATATCTATTCCGCGACCAGCAAATATTGCCTTGATAAGTCTACAGATATAAATGCCCTGGCATATGGGGTTAATATGTATGACGATATTTGGAATACTTTTATATCTTATAAAAACATCTTGGGGGCCAAAACACGTGTTGCAAATGGTAAGTCGGCCGGACGCCCAATTGGTGCAAAGAATATAAAACATGTATTGGACGGCAAAGAAAATCTTGTTCTGGATATGTATAATCATGGATTCAGCATGTACGCTATTGCGAACAAATTAAACACATCTGCTCCAACAATTAAAAGATTTTTGGTTTCGCAAAAATAAAGGCGGTAAAAATGAAGGTCGCAGTTCAATTATTTGGTCATATGAGAACTTATCGGAAATGTCACAAGGCTTTGCGAAAACACTTATTATCAAAATACGATTGCGATATCTTTATTCATACATGGGATATGTATAATCATAACACAAAAACATGGCATACAAATTTTAGAAATGTTAACAAAAAGGTCAATCAAGAAAAAATAATGAAATTATTTGGTATTGGCCCGGAACAAATAAAGATAGAACACCAAGAAATTTACAGCACAGATAAATTTGTATCACGTGGACGTGAGTGGGCTTTACAGGGTTCGATATCACTGTATCGTTCTGTAAAATCTGTTAATGAATTACGTGAAAAATATCAAAAAAAACACAATGTCAAATACGATATGATCATTTGTATTCGTCCTGATATTTTATTATTTGAAGATTTAAATCTTGATAAATACGTAAACGACAACTTGAATATTGGTGAAAAGAACATCTATTTTTCAGGTCATATGGCCGACCGTGATATGTATGGTATGAATTATATTGAAACGGTTGATTTGTTATTCTTTGGCAAGCCAGAAACAATGTCTGCTTTCTGTTCTGATTTAAAAGTCCCTGTCAAAGCTGGTGATGTGATAAATTATTTTCCAGACGGCTTTTTAGTAGACAATATTTTACGGGCTAAATTAAACCCTGTATTTATCGGTTCTTATCAGTACGGCAAAGCACTTAAAATCAAACGTTATCCCCAAATAAAATTGAATCGTTCAAATATATTCAGTTTTCATATAAGGAAACATGGTATATATTTATATCTGCTGCGTGTTTTACCACCAATAATTAATATTAACACGAATTTATTTGGTTGGTTCAGTGTGGTAATTTCTATAGGGAAAACAGATTAAAAACGAAGTAAAAAATCCTAAGGTATTATAGAGAGGTAAAAAATATGAAGTATAACAATTTTGGTGCACGCGAATTTAATCATATGACTGTGGATTATGTCAAAGGCACGATAACCAAAACGTCAGCAAAAAAGCAAAAATTATTAGATGAAGCCCATTGGTATAAGTCTTTACCTAATAATTTAGAGGGTTTTGCCCCCCAAGTTTTAGAAGTTATCGAAAACCCAGATGAAGTTAGTGTTGTTATGGAATTGTTTCCATACCCAAATTTAGCATATACAGGATTACAAAGTTGTTCTGATTTTGAAAAATGGGCGAATATTATTCGTGAATTATTCAGAATCCACTCTATTATGGAACAACACATTGCTGATTTAGACGAGTCAGAGTATGAATATATTTACAATGCAAAAACACTCGAACGTTTGAAGAAAACACGCGAATCAAATGCGCCTGTTGCCAAAATGATGTCAGGCGATAAAATTATTATAAATGGTCGTGAATATCGCAATTTGCCTGCTTTGCAAAATGCTATGTTTGATAAGATAAAAGATTTGATTAAATACAATCGTCGCACGATAGTTCACGGTGATTTTTGTTTTTCAAATATTTTATATGATGCTGAAAATGATTCTTTCCGGTTTGTTGATCCACGTGGCGGCTTTGGAAAGACGTCCATATACGGCGATCCGCGTTATGACATTGCAAAATTACGTCACAGTTTCGTTGGTTTATATGATTTTATCATTGCTGATTTGTTCAGATTGGAAAGTGCTGCTGATAACTCTTTTGAATTTCATATAGATGCTGATATAGATATTGAAAAGAATGAAAAATTCTTTGATTCTGTTGCAACAGAATATGGATATAACTGTGACGACATAAAATTTATCGAAGCATTGCTGTTCTTAACAATGATACCTTTACACTCTGACAAACCGGAACATCAAAAGGCATTTTATTTAATAGCAATCAAAAAACTGAACGAGGTTATAAATGGAAAATAAAAAATTACGTATTTGTATTGATTTAGACGGAACAATTTGTGAAATCCGTCACGACCCGCAAACATACGCTGATGTAGCAATGAAACCAGGCGCAGACGTTATGATAAAAAAGTTACACGACGCGGGGCATACAATTGTGATAAACACTGCCCGCAATATGGGATCAACAGGACATAATGTTGGTAAAGCCATGAAAAACGTTGGTTTAATGACTTTAGAATGGTTAGAAAAACACGGTATTGTTTATGACGAAATTTTCTTTGGCAAACCAAATGCTGACATAACTATTGATGATCGTGTTGTACGTTACAAGGATAATTGGGAAGACATGACCGAAGATTTTTTACTACAACAGGCAAAGGCAAAATAAAATGATAAATATTGTGATACCGATGGCGGGGGCAGGATCCCGTTTCCAAATAGCAGGATACGATTTGCCAAAGCCATTTATTGATGTAAATGGCAAAATGATGATTGAACATGTGTTGGACGGTATTCAAATTCCAGATGCCAAATATACATTGATTATTCAACAGGCTTTCCAAGACGCACACAGTGATAAACTGGATTTATTGGCGCGCAAATATGGTGTGCAATTTGTTGCGGTGGAAAAATTGACCCAGGGAGCTTCTTGCACAGCATTGGCCACTCACGAGATTATCAATAATGACGATATGGTTGTTTTTGCGGATTCTGATAATTTCTTTGATAATGCTACTTTTAAAGCATTTATCAAGGATGCCAAAAAACGAAATCTGGACGGCAGTTTATTGACATTTAATACGAATGAACCATGTTTCTCGTTCGCAGAAACAGATAACAATGGCTTTGTTGTTCGTACTGCTGAAAAAGACCCGATTTCCAATCATGCAATCACGGGTGTATATTTATTTGCACATGGTCGCGATTTCGTAAAATGTGCGATAAATATGATGATTTATGGCGACAGAGCTAAAAACGAATACTATATGTCCAATGTGTATAATTGGGCAATAAAAGCAGGAATGAAGATTGGGGTATTTGATATCAAAAAATCAGATTGGGCATGCGTCGGCACCCCACAACAACTAACGGAGTATTTAAATGCGTAAATTGATTATAATAATTTAGAACCGAGAAAAAAATGAAAATTGCAGTTTTATTATTTGGACATTTAAGAACTTATAAACAATGTTATGAAAGTTTAAGACAAAATCTTATTGATTTATATGATTGTGATGTTTTTATGCATACTTGGGACAGCCTTGACCATAACACTAAAACTTGGCACTCATATAAGGTAGAAGGAAATATATCTTCATTAGAAGATTTAGAAAAAGAATTATATGATTTATATAAGTTAAAAAATTTAAAAATCGAAAAACAGATTGTACAAGATGAAGGCGAAATATTATGCCAGGGCAATCCAATTAGTTTGTTCGGTATGCATTCAATGCTTTATTCGATGAAAGAGGCCAATGTTTTACGAGAGAAATATCAAAAAACACACAATATAAGGTATGATTTAGTTGTGATTGTTAGACCAGATATAAAATTGCTAAAACCATTGATTTTTGAGAATTATGAAAATCCGCAACATACTTCGTTCGATATGTTTAATACCAGTTTTTATACAGCAGGAGTTTATAAGTTTACACATTTGTTGAATGATTTTCGTTTTATAGGTGCAACAGATTTATTGTTTTGGGCAACACCAGATACAATTTCTGATATTTATAAACATATTGATCTGATATTTAATCAAATAAAAAATATAGAAACCAGTAAATACGGACCGGAATATTCGTTTGTTTATGCTATTCAAAAACTAGGTTATTCACCAAAATTAATGAATTATTTATTAAATGATTGTTTTCTAATTGTTCGTGGTAAAGACGTTCTTCATCAACAAAGTAAAAAAAGTTTGAATATAATTAAAAGGATATTTCATGTCTAAAAAAATAAAGGTATCTGTTATAGTTCCTGTATATAATGTTGAAAATTATTTAAAAGAATGTTTAGATTCTTTAAGAGATCAAACATTAAAATCAGATGAAATAGAAATTATTTTGGTAAACGATGGTTCAACAGATGGTTCTGGAAAAATATGTGAAAAATATGCTGCTAAATATAAAAATTTTTATGTATATCATAAAAAAAATGGGGGGTTATCCGAGGCTAGAAATTACGGAATACAACGTGCAAAAGGCGAATATCTTATGTTTATAGACTCGGATGATAAGATAGAACCAAATAGTTTAGAATTAATGTATAATTCCTGTATCAAAAATCGGACTAAATTAGCTATTTGTAATTTTAAATTATGGTTTTCAAAAACTAATTATACTGAGAGTGTGAGAGATTTGCGTAATACAGATAAGTTACAATATAATCCATTGGATTTAAATGGTGGTTGGCATAATATGGCCTGTCGAAAAATATACCATAAAGATATTTTTAAAAAAATTCTATTTCCTGTAGGTATTTACCATGAAGATATTGGTTTTTGGTATGCATGTATGGCATTAACAAACAAAATTTCGTATATAGAAGAATGCTTGTACGCGTATAGACGAGATAATTCAAATTCAATTTCTGTAACTTCGCATAACCAAGAAGTTAGAAAAATGCATTTTTTAAAATCTTTTCAATTTGGTATAGATCAAATTAAATTATTAGCACCAAAAGAAAGACAGCAATGCTTGTTAACTGCTTTGTTAGATGGTTTTATTCGATTATACTGGCCTTCAAATAAAAAAGATTGGAAAGAACAAAATAAAAAGATTTTGAACCAATTATATGCATATAAAGAATACTTACCTCATGATACACAAGTGCAATACTGGAATATGATATTTCCAGATTTGAAAAAACTCAAAGAAAAATTTTATATTTTATATTATCCGTTTAAGTTTGTTTTTAAGTATTTAGTAACATTATTATCTTTTATCAAATATAGCATCAGATTTTTAATAAAGGTGATAAAATATGTTTTTGAAAAGACGAATTGATTCAAGTGATGTATCCGTAGTTGTTCAGGGCTCTATAAGTGATTATACTCGCCATTGTTTAAACAGTATACGCAAATTTTTACCACGATCAGAGATAATTTTATCGACTTGGACAAACAGCAATGTTTCCGGGTTGTCTTACGATGTATTGGTGCAAAATATTGACCCAAAAGCAACAATTTTCAGTGCATATAACAAGTATAATAATTTAAATAGGATTTTAGTATCATCACGTGCCGGTGTAAATGCGGCAACGCGAAAATATACATTACTTTTAAGAAATGATTTGGTATTAAAAAACGATAATATTTTGAAAATAAAAGATGTTTTTACAAAAAGAGATAAAACTTGCTCTTTATTTCATAACCGTATATTTGCATATGAAATTTTTTCTATAAAATCTGAAATTGCAAATGGTTATTTACAAAAATCTATTTTTCATATTTCTGATTGGTGTCGATTTGGATTAACAGAAGATTTACGAGAATTATTTAATATACCAAATGTAAAAGAACCTGAATTTTCGCAGTACATGAAATGTCATAAAGTAGATAGAAGTACTGATATATTTACATCCAGAACGTGGAAAATGTCACCAGAACAATATATTATATCAGAAAATGCAAAAAAAGTTTTTCACAAGTTAAAAGTACACAGTTATTTGGACACACGTCCCGAGGTATTAGAAGCTTCTGAAAAATTTATAATTAATAATTTTATTGTTAAATCTATTCCTGAATGGGGCATCAAGATTATGAAAGATGATTATAAAAATAAACGAATTTTTAGTTTTGATTATTGTTTAGAAGGTGCTTATCTTGGAAAAAACCAATTCATAGATTATAAAAAATATATTGATCCAAAATTTGTTTTACCATTCAAATACACATACAAGGATGTGTTAAAAATAGAAAAAGATTCTGTGCACTTTAGAAAACATTTGCATAGTGCATATTTCCCGGTAAGAACTATTCTTCGATATATTGGTGAGATTTTATCTGTTGTATTTTATACTGTAAAAATTGTGTTAAAATCAATATATTATGGCACAAAGTGTATTATTCGACGCATCACAAAATAAAAAATCGCCCAAATGGGCGATTTTCTATGAACCAGCTGCATAAATAAATCTGATTTTAGACGTATTTTTTATACTGGTCCCATATGTTATCTTTAATGTGCCATTTTTACCACATGGAATTGGTGGTATTCCAAAACTATTATTTGCAACCTGGCCCCACCAATTACCTATATATAAACCGTTCAAATGAATGTTAAACCAATGATCAGTCAAGGCTCCGTTTTCTGGTTTAATCGTAAACCATCCGTCTGCTGGGGCCGTATATTCTGTCCCAGATGCACCAAAAGTCAATTCATCATATGTGGAACTGGGCATTGCTAAATGCGAAATAGCGGCTTTACCAGTTGTTGTTAAATTCGATGCGTCTTTTAATCCTGTGATATCATTGCGAATTTGTGATATATCACCAAGGGCAGTTATTTTTGCATCTATGGCTACAATTTCATCATGTATAGTTGATATACGCGCCAACAATGTTGTAGTGGATTCTTTATCAGCAATTTCCGAATATTGCGTACTTAATTCGTCTAATTCATCTTTACGATCTTTCAGCACTTCCATCAAATAATTCAAATCTTGATTTAACGCTGTTGGTTCTATTTCTGCGGTTGGTTGATAATCTACAATTCGTGATAATGGCAAACTACGTGAAATAGTGATATTATCCAGCGCACTTGGTGCTGTTTCAAATACGACTTTACCGCCATTGTATGGAATATCAGCATCTAAACCGCCAGAATTGCCGATAATATTATATCCAGTTGCTGTTTGATTATTTTTAGTAACCACAACATTACTGTTTTCAAAATATGGGAAATAAAAATAAAATTCGGTTGTCGAACCGTCTCCCATGTAAGATACTTTTTGCATTAAAACTCCTTTGTTATAACAAAAAAAGCCCCCGCAAAAAGCGAGAGCAAATAAAAAAACAGCCGACATATATACGTCCGCTGATACATCAGTTATTATATCATAAAACATAAATTGTTGCAATAACACTATTTAACAGCGCTTAGTTTGTTCGTAAAAAATCAGGATTTTGAACTTTGGCAGGGCCATCTGTGCAATTCACGAGTTGATCTTATTCATGAAATTTTGTTGTTTGGTAAAGAAATTAAGGTGTTTTTGGATAAAATTACCTATTGAGATAAAGAAGCATTCTTTATACGTTCCCCAAACAACAACTTGATTTTTGTTGTTTTTGTGTTACAACACGCATAAACAAAAGGGCACAAAATGTCAGACATTCCAAGCACAGAATATATTATTGTAAATGAAAACGGTATTTTTGTTGGTGGCAAACCTGCAATACATTATTGTGGTCAAAAAATACTTTATCCTGAAAGTATTAAGAATAAACTTGAAAAAATACAACAACAATATCCAAATATCAAAGAATTACGCTTTTTGGCATCTGAAACCGGGGGCAAATATTATGAAAGCGGAAGCCCTGTTGCAAAACACGGTTCCAATGGATGGGCTTGTTTTGAATTTATTGACGGTTTTGTATCTCCATGGGTGTTGGTAATATCAGGGGACACATATTCTATTGATTATACAGCAGGTCACGGACTTAATCATTGTTTGAATAATTTTTGTCGCGATAGCAATGTATTTCTTCAACCTGTCTTGGGACCATATCGTGATATTTTACTTCAAGTAAACTTACAAAACACTACTGAAGCTTTGTATAATGTAAATGGTTACAAAATAAAACTAACGGTTGAAAGAATTGCTCCTAAAGGGAGATAAAACATAAAAAGTTCGTAAATTGGCGAAATGGTACCAGTTTTTGACATACGATTTACGAACTTGTGAAAGTATTAGAAAACAAAGAAAAAACACCGGATAAATCGGTGTTTTTGATTTCTGGCAGGGCCATCTGTGCAATTCACGAGTTGATTTTCTGTATGAACTTTTGCAGTTTAGGAGAGATATTAAAACATTTTTGGAAAAAGTTAAAAAATCTTGATTTTACGAATATTTATAATACAATTTAAGTGTGTAATGTAAACAAAAGGATAAAACCAATGCGCATGTAATATTGTAATTTTTCTATAAATTGCACATAGAAATATGTGTTTGTTTAATTGCAATAGCAGAGGTTTTATTATGGCTTTAATTTCTTTATCAAATGTATCTTTTGGTTATAATGACAATGATTTGTTGAATGGTGTTTCTATCATTTTTAATGATAACGAACACATTGCAATTATTGGCGATAACGGTTCTGGTAAAACAACATTATTAAAGTTGTTATCTGGTGATTTGTTGCCCGATTCAGGTAATGTTAGTCGAAATGCAAATGTGTATATGTTAAACCAAATCAATGTTGCTGATTCTAGAAGCGGTGGCGAACAACAAATGTTTGCTTTAATGAGGGCTTTTGAATCGGGTGCTGATATTTTATTGCTGGATGAACCAACAAACAACCTTGATACAGACGCTAAACAGGTATTTTTTAATCAGTTAAATTGTTATCAAAATGGTGTTGTTATAGTTTCGCACGACAGGGAACTTTTACAGCAAGTAGATAAAATTATTGAATTACAAAATGGCAAATTAAAAGTATATGGTGGTAATTATGATTTTTATCTGAAACAAAAGCAGATTGAATCAGACAGTATTTATTCCAAATATACTGACACACAAAAATCTATTACTAGATTAAATAATACAATAAATATTGCACAAAACACTCGACAACATCATGAAGCAAAACAAGCAAAAGATATTGCTAATTCCAGACGTAGCAGATTAGAAGCAAATGCACTGAAAGGCAAAAGTCAACAAACAGAAGCAAAAAAACGTAATATTATTCAAAAAAAACTAAATCAACAAATGGATTTGCAACAATCTTTGTCTGAACAAATGCGAAATGAAACTATTAAAATCCCTGTACCAAACAAGCCATTTTATAGCAAAGAATTGGTACAAATAGCAGGTTTGTGTTTTGCTTATGGTTCTAAACAGGTTTTTGATAATTTTGACTTTACTATGTATGGTGGCCAACGTATTCGTATTGTCGGGAAAAATGGTTCTGGTAAATCTACATTGTTAAAAATTATATGTGGCGAATTAAAACCACAATCTGGAACAGTTAAAACATTCGGTAAAATCACATATTTGAACCAAGATTTGTCTGTTTTAGATAAAAATAAAAGCATAATCGAAAATATAATGGAAATATCTGGTTGTCTGAAACACGATGCGCATGCGATTGCTGCTAATTTTGGTTTTCGTGGTGATACGTCGTTAAAAAAGGTTAGTGTATTATCTGGCGGAGAATTGTTAAAAGCAACATTGGCAGCAGTTCTTGGCAGCTCTGACCAACCAGATTTATTGATAATAGACGAACCAACAAACAATCTGGAAATCAAAAGCATATCAATATTGGAAAATGCTTTGAATCAATATCGTGGTGCAATATTGTTAGTGTCGCATGATGAAATGTTTGTAAAAAACATCAATATAGACCAAGTTGTTAGAATATAAATAGTTCGTAAATCGTCATAACGGGGTTAGTTTTCACCTCCCAATTCACGAACCCGCACCAATAACGAAAATCAAAAAAATCTCCGTCTGTCGATTTTTTAAGATTTTCTTAATTGTCCCACTCGGATTTCCCTCGGCTTGAGCCTGCGGGGCATTCGTTTGCGCTCAAACTTCGCTTCGTTCGTTTTCGCTTACTCATTGTGAACCGCGGTTCAAAGCCGGGGGTTGAACAGAAATAAAAAACACCGAAAAAATCGGTGTTTTTGATTTCTGGCAGTGCATACTGTGCAATTCACGAACCAATGAAATCAAAGAATTGTTGCAGTTCGGGAAAGAAGTTAAAACTTTCTTACAGATTCAAACATAAACATTTATTTTTGACGCCACTTTGAACAATATGCAGCAAGCCTTTTTAATGTTTTATATGTAAAATCACCAGGGATATATGGGTCCCACAAATCTTTCATTCTTGGCAATGGTGTTGAAACTGGGTATTTGTCAAGGTTTTTTGCATCATATACAGCGGCATAATTTCTGACCATATTAGCCAATGCGTTGTCGGAACAGTGTCTCGCGTATGCCCACATAAACGCATTAGGATCATAATGTGAAAAAAGCCAGTAAGGTTTTCCGTCTGAACCCAATTCTCTTTCGTGGATTTCTTCTATTTCATCCAAAGCCACTTCTTTCATCCAATCGCGCCGACGTTGTTCATCCGTAGCCCGTGCATCCAACAGCTTTTTTCTTTCATTTTCATATTCTGAAACCATTTGACGCAAGTTATTTTCCTTCAAAGTATCATAGTTTTCTGCCATTTTTTATCCTTTGTGTCGCGCTGATTGTATCAACAAAATCATCAATGTCTACAGAAAATTGTCATTATCTGCAGAAAAGTTCGAAATTTGGCGAAAAGGGATCGGTTTTCAATACCATATTTCCGAACTCGTAAAACTATTGAAATTCTAACAAAAAACGCCACTTTTGTGGCGTTTGAAACATTTGGCAGGGCCATCTGTGCAATTCACGAACTGATTTTATTCGTGATTTGTTGTCGTTCGGGAAAGATATTAAGGTGTTTTTGAACTTGTAATACTAAAATTGCTAAGATATAATCGCATTGCAAAAGGATACATAATGACAAAAGAAGAACAAAAACGAGAAAGGAAATATAATTATCTCGGTACATGTGCAATAATTGTTTTATTCGGTTGTACCATTTACATGGTGGGTGGTGTCATAATACCAAGAGGAATAAAAGAAAAGGAAGAAAAAGCCAAGCAAGCTGTTATCGATAACAAAGTGAAACAATACGAACAAACATTGCCTTATTACAAAGAATATCTACAAACCAAGGAACAAATCACACAATATCGTGATAGTTTGCAACGTGTGATAAAATAGTTCGTAAATGTGCAAAACGGGGTTAGTTTTTAACCGCCAACTTACGAACTTGTGAAAATATTGGAAAACAAATAAAAAATCACCCAAACGGGTGATTTTGTTATTTTGGCAGCCCCACTCGGATTTGAACCGGGATTCTCGCCTTGAAAGGGCGGTGTCCTAACCATTAGACGATGGGGCCAGACCTTAATTTAACCGCCGTTTATCGGCGGCCAAAAAATAGTGGCGGGATGTAAGGGGCTCGAACCCTCGACCTTCTGCGTGACAGGCAGACGCTCTAAACCAGCTGAGCTAACACCCCAGAGCAAGGACATATTATACCCAACAGATTCAAAAATCAAGCACTTTTTTCACAATTTGACAAAGCCGGTCAAGTTTTCTATAATTAAAACTATGAAACGCTTGTTATTTTTAATTTGTATGGTTTTGCTGTGTGCCCTTGTTTTGGGCGGCTGTGGCGTCAGGTCTGATTTGGAACACGACCCAGATTATCCACGCAATTACCCTGTGTATTAATATAGTTTTGTTGATTTTTATTTTTCCAGTCATTATAATCCTTATCTGATATGCGGGTATGGCGAAACTGGTAGACGCGCTGGATTTAGGTTCCAGTGGGGCACCCCATAAGAGTTCAAGTCTCTTTACCCGCACCACTGATTTTCGTTATTGCGCGCAACGCGCGCAAATGCTTTCGGGCACACACTTGAAGAAAAGGAGCAAGCATGAACATTCTTATTACTGGTGCAACTGGATTTATTGCTTCACATACTATCGTTGAATTACAGCAGCAAAATCATACTATTATTGGCATAGATAATTTATCGAATTCTTCTTTGGATACACTAACAAAAATCGAAAAAATTACTGGCAAAAAAATTGATTTTTACCAGGCAGACATTCGTGCTTACTCTAAATTAAAGGAAGTTTTATCAAAACATAAAATTGACTGTTGTATTCATTTCGCGGGATTAAAAGCGGTCGGCGAATCTGTGGCAAAACCGATTGAATATTATGACAACAACATTGCCGGAACATTGACTTTGTTGCGTGTACTGAATGAAATCGGCTGTCATAATTTGATATTTTCATCAAGTGCGACAGTATATGGCAACCCTGCTTTTGTTCCAATTACCGAAGAATGTCCAAAAGGCATTTGTACCAATCCTTATGGCTGGACCAAGCATATGATTGAACAAATTTTAATTGACACTCAAAAGTCTATGCCTGATTGGAACGTCGTAATATTGCGCTATTTTAATCCAATCGGCGCACACCCAAGTGGCATTATCGGCGAAAATCCAAACGGCATTCCAAACAACCTTATGCCTTATATAACCCAGGTTGCCTGTGGAAAACGCGAAAAACTTTTTGTATATGGCAATGATTACAACACACCAGATGGCACAGGGGTTCGCGATTACATTCATGTCGTAGATTTGGCACGCGGCCATGTCAAGGCACTTAAAGCGATAGAAAACAAATGCGGCACAGAAATATTTAACCTTGGAACTGGCCATGGTTATTCTGTATTAGATGTGATAAAGACATTTGAAACTGTGAACAACATTAAAATTCCATATGAAATTGTTGCGCGTCGCCCTGGCGATATTGACGCCTGTTATGCAAAACCAGATAAAGCAGAAAAAGTTTTAGGTTGGCATGCAGAATACACATTGGAAGATATGTGTCGTGATTCTTGGAATTATCAATCAAAACAGGTAAATTAAATAGCCGACATAACAAAGCAAGAACAATATGCCTGCACTGCGGCCGACTTGCTGTTTGTATATTGCAAACAACCAAAGCAATATTGTTATCAATACTGATATAGCGGCATCAATCGTAAAAGCATATTCAAAGCCAACAGGAAAAATCAAACTTGTCAGTCCCAAAACAAACAAGATATTAAATATATTTGACCCGATAATATTGCCAATTATCAATCCAACGTGTTTCTTGCGAGCCGCTGCGATACAGGTGACTAATTCTGGCAAACTTGTTCCAAAAGCAACCAAAGTTAACCCAATTATACGATTTGGAACATGGAACGCAGTTGCCAAATTTGTCGCAGATTTTACTGTTAAATCACTACCCAATATCAACACCAACAATCCAACAATGATGAACGTCAGCATTTTTATCAAAGACATTTCTTGTCTTTTTTCTGATTTAAGAATTTCATTTTTAGTTGTGAAATACAAATAACCAACAAACGCAACAAACAGTGAAAGCAAAACATAAGAAGCATATCTGTTTATTTCGCCGTATTTCACACCGAACCACATTAAAATTATTGTGATAAGTATTACAAAAGGTATTTCATATTGTGTTGTTTTATTTTTCACAGCCAAAGGTGTTATCACAGCAGAAACACCCAACACCAACAAAATATTAACTATGTTAGAACCGATAACATTACCGACTGCTACACCCCCTGCCCCATGCAACACAGATGATATTGATACCGCCAATTCAGGCGCACTTGTCCCCATGGCAAGCACTGTTAATCCAATAATAACTTCTGGAATATTAAAGCGATGTGCCAATGATGCCGCACCATCAACAAAAGCATCAGCACCACGAATCAACAAAATAAAACCGATAACAAGTAATAATATATCAATCAACATGACTTAAATTATATCACAACAGAAACTTTTTTTCTTTATGATTTTTTGTTGTTTTGCGACAACCAAAAAAATTTTTTTTTATATATTTTTTGATATAATAATATTTGTCAGGAAATTTTTTCTTGATGGGGTGTAGATACCTCTTTAAAGCGCGTCTAAAGAGAAGGACGTTAAACGTCTCCAGCTTGTCATGGTTGGAGGGTTGCTAAATATACAGAATAAGCACACAATTTCGCTTTAAATTGTATCTAACCTCCAACCGCCCGATTTTTTCTGGGTGTGCGGCGATCTGCGCGGCCTACGTCCGCGGGGAGTCGGCCTTTCGTGATGCTTTATTTGCCCCGGCGAATTAAATTTACTTCCCTTATCATTAATGCCTTTCTTTGAATTGTTGGCGATTTATCAGGTACTGACTTTTTGGTCTTATGTGTGTATCTGATGGCATATATGTTGCAAATTCTGCCAATGTTATACCAGTGGAATCCAAGACCCTTGAAATAGTTAACATTGTTGGCCAACGCTCTTGCCCGTATTTAGACTTATGACGACTTACATTAAAAGCAGTCGCATCCAAACCAGATATTCGCGCCAATCGCGAACATGTTATATTATGTGCTTTGGCCAGGTTTTCTATTCCGCCCCATAATTCGTTATGTGTCATTTTTTCCCCTTTGGTTTATGTATAACACTATATAAAACAACAGGAAAATTGTCAAACGATTCAACTATTAGTTGAAACCAATATCGTTTTTTAGGGATTTTTTATTATTTTCAAATCTTATTCCGAATCGAATTAATGCCTGTTATTGAACGAAATCACATCAAAAAAGCCTTTTTAATTGACACAATTATGTATTGTTCTAAGATATGCGAAAACGATATACAAAGCGATATGAAAAAGACAAAAAACAACACCCAAGATTGTCAGCGATTCACGGTCATATTACAAATTGACAAGTGGAATTTTCATATGTCTTATAATAAGACACCGCTGTTCAAAGATTTTGTAGAACCTGCGATTGGTGAATATTGGACCACTGATGCAAGGGTTATCTATTCTAATTGTCCAAAATACAAGCCGCGCGATATAATTGAATTTTGGTCAAGTGTAGATTACAAATACACTGTTTATAATTATTATAAAGATATAAAATTCAAAAATCCTGACAAAGGAAACACTGAAAAACCATATTTATCATATGATGAATATATGAGGTATATGGAAGAACAATCTTACAGATGTGTTGGCTCTATTACCGATAAACAATTACTTACATCATTCCCAAAAGAAATCGCCGACAGATTGGCAATGGCCCCACAATTGTGTTCTTATGTTGAATTATTTATATACAAAGCCCCTGGCGCCCGCTATTGGCTGATAAAAAGTATGTCTTTCACCTCTTCCATAGATTTATCTAATTATATGGAATAAAGTTTAACGCCTGTGCCACATATCCTTTATCTTTTATTATCGTTCCAATTTGTTTGTGTTTAATCTTTGCATAAATTGTGCATTATGTGATTTTAATATCTTTGTCAGTTTTTCATTTATTTGGTCTTGTTCATACTGCCCGGCATTAAAATACAATGTATTTTCATCAGAATCATCAAACATATCACCGGGGATTCCGTATCCGCCACCATCAAAAAAGCCAAATGTTTGACGAATATCTTTGCTTTCGCGTTCTTTGGCGGCAAAAACTAACCTGCGCAAGAAAGAACGATGCGCCAATGGAAACATCAGTTTTTCCAGGTAAAAATTATCTTTGTAATCTTTCAATGTAATAAACATTGTATATCGTGGCGCATTTTTTGGTTGAACGTTTTTAGTTAGTGAAAATTCTGGTAAAAATATATCTTTTAAATCATTTGGAATATTTTTTTGGGGCGTTTTTGCTGGTTCTTTTTTGTAAACCTGAGTCATCAAAATCAATTTAGTATGAATATTATTTGATTCCAGCGCATTTATAACAGTCGCAATATTTTTTCCACGATTAAAAATATCATCTTCGCCCAAAGTCCAAGATACCGTGACATTCACAATAATTTTTACATATTTATGTGTTATGTCAGTATATTCTGAAATTTTGCGTCGTGTTTGACGCATACAATCTGGCACCCCCTTTAAATACCGACCAATATCAACAGCATTCCCTGCCACAGAAAACTTAGTTTCTGGAATGGGGATGGTTTTGTAAATCTGGGGTATTTCTGTTTCGATTTTTTTGATTTTATCCATTTTATCGCGCCAACCGTATCGTGCCATATTCATCGCCTGGTCAAAAGTTTCTGTCCCATAAAAACGAAAATCTGTTCCCGAATTACGATAACCGCGCCACATTTCACGAAGATTTTTTAATGCGTTCATTGCGCGTTTGTCTTCATCGTTAAATTTTGGACCGAACCAGCCCGCGTCTGCCCGCCAATAAGCCCAATCGATCAGATACCAACTGGCAAAAAACAGCCCATACCCCAGCGCCCCAGCATGCATACTCAGCCAATCTTGCTTTTCTTGGTCCACATTATGCCAAGTCCATTTTTTTGTAATACGTTTTGCGTCTTCGGTATCAAACAAATGTCCTCTTTTTATATGATCTGCCAATTCATTTGCGATATATTCATCATCGTCCATATCGATATTATCAAAAGGTGCTATATTTTTTGTTTCGTTTAACAAAAAATCTAATACATCTTCGTATTTAGAGTCAGCTATTTTATGACTGACTGCATCTTTGACTGGCGGAACATCGACATAATCCAGAAATTCAGAATATGTAAAACTGCGATTAACATTTCCACGTTCATCCAAAGAAATCGAACCCAACTTTTTGGTGTCTTTGACTTTATTTTTTGGTTTAGTTGTTCTGTTATATTGGGGGTTATTCGGTTGGTTTTCTTTTTTTATATCATTGTTGTTAAATTCGCCAGTCGGCATATAAATATCAGCCGCATATCCAAACGAACCAAAGTGCAAATCTAACCAATTCATGATTTTTATTTTGTATATTGTGCCAAAACAGACATGTATTTGGATTCTATACTGCCCTTGATTTTTTCAATGTCAGATTGTGGCAAACCGCGCCATATCAATTTTTCACACACATCATCAACGGGCATACCAGCATTCACTAACTTTGCACCACTGATAATCGCACGTGTGCTGACTACAATCGGTATATTAAATTCACGCGTATATTTTCTGATTTGATGCACATAATCACACCATTGTGGAACACAGCATAATTGTTGTTCCAAATTTTCATCATAGTCTGTATAAACATATGAAAATCTGTCTATTGTTGCCGCGTCCATACGATTGCGACCAATATATTGCATGGATGCCCCCGCGCCAAAAGTATTAGCCGAAGCAACAATATGAAATTCTGGGTGCTTTTTTATAAACTTTCTGTCCGGGAATAAATAATTGCCTTGGGACATAGCATTGTTTATAACAGTAAACACGTTTGGGTTTGCGGCATCAATTTCTTCGAAAGAAAATATACCACCAAATTCAAAAGCATCACGGAAAGCTGTTCCAACATATTGCCCGTTTGCGTTGTTATAACCAATAATATTGTATTCTGAGGTTTGTTCGTTAACACTCATTGCATAATAGGGTAAATGCATTTCACAGGCAACTTGTTCCAACAATGTAGATTTACCAGACCCCGCAGGTCCAATCAGCATCGGCGAATTACCACATTTAATATCTGTTAAAACCTCTTCAAATTTTTGGTGTTTATGTTTCAAAATATTTGGGTCTGTTGGAACATGCACAGGACGTGCAGACATTTCAATATCTTTGGCAGCGTTAGATAAAGTTGGTGAAACAGCACCATTTATACCACCGCTGTTTTTCGCAACATCACTGATTGTGTCCAAAGACTTACCAATTAAATTCTGTAATTTATCAGAGTCAGGCAAACGTTTTTCTAAATCTAAAATTTTATACGCCCAATATGGAAATATCTTTTGAAACAGTTTCATTGAGTATCCTTAATTTATATTTTTCAAGACACTCTCTACTCCGCAAGTATTTTATAGCGTGTTTTTTTAATGTGCAAGGTAAAAAATTGTAAATAAAACAATATTTACTCATAACCAATCAAAATTTTGACTTGGTTGCACAAAGTCTACACCAACTAAAAAACGCCTCAAAACGCAGAATCCTGGGGCAGACAATTTTTATTTACGAAATGTTCAGAAAGTCCTTGACTTGTGCGGATTTTATGGTTATTATATGTCGCGTTATTCGGGCATAGTTCAGTCGGTAGAACAACGGACTGTTAACGGCCCCAGAGCACCCTCCCTAACAGACGATAATTGTGAAAAAATGCGCTAATAACCGCTGCTTATTAAGAAAAGAAATTTGACCGTTTACGCTAACAATCTATCCATATATGGTTTTACTCTGAGTAACGTTTTACACGTGGTTTACACAGAACGTGTTTACACACAGTTTACACCACTTTTTCAACCCCGCAAAATGCCGTAACGCCGTTCCGTTGTCCTTGCTACACGTGGTTTACACACTGGTTACACACAAAAGCGATTTAAACACTCAAAAAGATGAGGAACGCGAACTCTTGGTCCCCTGTTCTCAGCACACATTTGCTGCACAAAACAATATGCTATTTTTTTGAACAAATAACTGGACAATCGATTCAAAATACGGACAAATACGACAACATTAAAAAGGATTGTCCATGAAATACAAACATTTTGACGATATCGAACCCAATAATAAGACTGATTTTATCATGCTTTATTTTGCGGCTTGCCGTTCTTTGCGAGAACTTGAATCTGCAATTCGCCGAACAAATGACGGCAAATTGACCTGCCGCCAGACATGGTTGCTCCGCCGCATCCAGCGCAAATTATCCCAAATGGCCGCATTATGGAAGAAATAACATGAATAAAATATGGCAAACAATATAACCTTACGTTATAATAAGCAAAAAAGAGGTTATATATGCATAGAGAACCAGTAGAATCTAGTAATTTGGCTACCGTTGGTTTTTCAGATGGGGTGTTGGAGATCGAATTCAGACATGGCGGTGTTTATCAATATTTCAATGTTCCTGCATCTGTTTATGAAGCTTTAATGGCAGCAGAGTCAAAAGGTAAATATTTTATTCAATTTATAAAGGACAAGTATGAATTTATTAAACTTTAACTAACTCTAATACTTTAGAGTATACCTGTGTTAGTTTATCTATAGATATATCTATAATAGGTTCGTACATAAAAGAGTTTATATGTATATTTTCTGGGGTTATCAGATTGATTTCTGTTATGATGGCATTTGCTTTCTTGTCGTCCGGATATAATTCACGGTATTTCTCTGATAGTTTATGAGTTTGATTGCCTTGTATACTTGACACAAAAATCTCATCATTGATTTTCTCTATCATATATGTTTCTAAACGCAACCTCGCAGCAATTGATAAGATTATTTTATCTCTAAGATCATTGGACGGATTATTTAAAATATTCCTCGCTAATTCATATATTCTCGTTTCTACTTTTTTAATATCAAAAAATATACCACCACCATTAGTAGATATTTGTATATATTTATTAAAAATATTTTGTAAATCGCCCATGTTCATTGCAGAGGTGTTCCCTTTCTTATGGAGTAAGCCTGTTAATTTTATATAGTCTTCATCATTTTCATTTTTACAAAATTCTACTATATTTCTAACAAACGGTATCAATGCAATAGCGTCTTTAACGTCTTGGCATTTTTTCCATATTTCAAAAGGATGTTTTTTTTGAAAAATCTCTTGTTCCAATACGATTTCGTTTTGATTTTTGCTGGCCATAAGTCTATTTTGCCGACACACACCTAATCTAGATGTAATCCCCCTATAAAAGTCGAAATTATGTGTTAGTATAATCAGTTTAAAGTTCGTATTATATTGTGCTATATCGTATAGGTATTCCATTATAGCATATTTGTTTTTATAATCGAAAGAATCCGCTATATCATCAAACACTAATAACTTACTACTGTCAATTTTTTTAAAAGATTCCAATTCAAATATAATATCCATCAAATATTTAGCACGTCGTTCACCTTGGCTCAAAACTTTTTTTAATCGTTCATTATCAACCTCTTTTATACAATTACCATCATAAAAAAATATTTGTCTATGTGGTGTTTGTAGTCCCAAGACAGCATCAGTCTTATTTGATATCTCAATTTTAAACGGTACAAAAAACCTAGAATTAAAAATATCAGCCACTTGCTTCCATTCTTCAATCTGAACTTGAGCGGCATCTGTTATCTCTTGCAATTTTGTTGTGTTTTGTTCAATAGTATCTAAAAAAATATCGTACTCATCTTTATATCTAGCTATGTAAGCCTTCCATAAATTACGTCTAAATTCTCTACTATCCTTCAGTTCTGCTAAAATCTCTCTGTGTTCGTTTAAATAATCTCTAAATTCCCGAGTAGCTTTTGTCGTAAGAAGTGTATCTACAGCCAAAAAAGATTTTTGTAATTCTTCATTACTAATAATGCGCTCTTTTTCTTTTTTGATAAATTCATACAATTTTTCTTTTGACTTGATTGGGAGCCTTTTTCCAAATATTTTTACAGAATGTCCCGCAGAAAACCAGCCATCGTCACCTAAAGCTTTTGCCACCACGTCCGCATTATAATGATTAAAGCCCTTTTTAAAAAAATTAGACTGATTTAATAACTCATTATAAGTATCAACGTATTCAATCAAGGCTTTTTGAAAATTTGGCTTATCAAAAACCTTTTTTGTATCGTTATTAAAAATGCGATAATAACTTAAATCCGCTAAAGAGGATCTCTTCCAAGAGTCTATACTCGGTTTTAACGTTTTTATAAAAGAGATAAATTTATCCTCGGTTTCAAAATCATCTAGTATTTGCTGTTTGATAGCATCTGTGCCCCTTGTTGGAATACCAGATAAAGTCTTGATATTATTCAACAAGTTTTTTTCTTGTGAAGCGATTTCTTCATATATGGCATCATATTTTTGACGTAATTCTTTATTAACCAAAAGATCTGTTTCATGTTCCGGAACAAAATCTTCATCTAAAGATTTTACCACGAAAATATCGTCTTGTTGTACAAAATATCCTTTCTCATCACTCAACACACAAGAAGCTGATCTCCCGTATATTTCTTCCTTGGGATTGTTTATATCAGCCATTGTTTTTAAAAAAGATGTCTTCATCATCCCATTTGATGCATAAATAGCAACAACGTTGCACATCGAAAAATCTAGTTCAGCATCTAATTTTGGGATACCATAACAGTTTTTTAATGCTATTTTTAATTTATTCATACTTTCGTTTTAAACTATTTTTTCAAATCTTCAAACGCTTTCGTCATTGTCGGATTATTCTTGGTTAGTCGCTTAATTGATAAATCTTGCGCCTTGTCGTTTGCCAACCGCAGGTTATTTTCCGAACCTAACAATGCTTCTTTGGTCTTTTGCAGATGGTCGATTGTTTTATCAATTTCTTCAATAGCTTTTTTAAATTTATCACTGGCCAGCGCATAATTTCTGCCAAATTTTTCTTTAAATTCGTTCATTTCTTTTTCAAAATTCGAAACATCGATATTTGTCTGTTTATATTCGGCAATCTGGCGTTTGTACTGAACAGAATTTAATGCGGCATTCCGTAACAAGGTTATAATTGGAATAAAACATTGCGGGCGCACAACATACATTTTATCGTATTTATGCGACACATCAACTATACCCCCATTATACAATTCGTTATCGGCCTCTAATAAAGATACTAAAACAGCATATTCGCAGCCCTTTTCTTTACGATCTTTATCCAATTCTTTGAAAAAGTCTTCGTTTTTATGTTTTGTCGCAGTGGTGTCCATTTCATTTTTCATTTCAAACATAATGGATATGTATTCGGTTCCATCCACATAATCTCTGAATATGAAATCGCCTTTGCTTCCACTTTTTGCGTCATTGTCTTTCTCAAAATAGGCATTTGGAAAAGCTGTTGCACGCAATCTGTTAAATTCTATATCACAGTGCTGTTCCAAGCTTTCGCCTACCATTTTCGTAGACATTTTTGTTTTCATATCTTTATAAAAAGCAATTTCTGCATCTTTTTCTTTTATTGTAGCAGCAAATTGATTTTTTAAAGATTCTTCTTTTAGCAGTTTGTCTTTTTCAGAATTATTAAGATTATTCTGCAATTCCATTATTTTCTTATCTTTTTCTGCCAGCGCATCACTCGATTGTTGCATTGCTTTATTGACCGCGATAGCAATATCTTTTTCACTTGAATCCAACTTTGCTTTCAAACTTTCTATTTGTTGCTTTAACCGGGCTTCCGTTTGTTCCTTTTCCATTTTCGCGGTGGTTTCAGCGAGTTTCAATTCGTTTTCTTTTTCCTTTTCAAACTGTTTCAGTCTTTCTTCAATAGATTTATGAAACTCACCATCTCTAACCTGAGCTACTATGGCAGCATAACCTGATTCATCAACAGTAAATGTTTTTCCACAATTTGGGCATTTTATTTCTGGCATTGTTAATCCTTTTTATAATGTTCTAAAAATTCTTTCATTTCTGGTGTATAAGCCAATACAAATACAGATTTATAATATTTAGACGAAACATTTATATCTGCACCATGAGCAAGCAACAGCTGTGTTAAACGTATAGAATCTAACCTTACCGCTTCTAATAGTGGTGAGTATTCGCCTGATTTTCCGCAAATATTTGCTTTAGCTCCAAGTGTTAATAATTTTTCTACAAAATTATATCCTTTGTCAGCTGCTAATGCCATATTTTTGCTTCTTTCTGATTTTTCTTTTTTCCACGCTTTTTTAAATGATTCCGCAATTGCTGCTTTCTCTGTAGCACAATATAATAATGACTTCCCATTAACGTCTTGAATATTTATATCTGATCCATATTGTAACAATAAATCAATTACCTTTTCTGAACAATTATGTTCCATAGCACGTAATATGGCTGTTTGTCCGCGTTTTTCTTTGATGTTTGCATCAGCTCCATGTTGTAATAAAAAATCTATTATTTCAATAGGAACATTCGTTTCTGCAGCTACAATTAAAGCTGTTTTACCATTTAATCCAATAGCATTTATATCTTTTACTTGTGACACCAAATATTTTACAATGTCCAAATTAGGATTTTTTAATGAAAGCGTAAGTATCGTATATTCACCATTTATAGTGGTATTGACATCAGCACCTTTGTCAATCAATTTGCGTATAATATTTAGGTTCGTGTTTTTAGATACAGCTATCCCTAAAGCCTTATTTAATACATCTGCGGAATAATCTTCTTTTAATAACTGTTCTATTTTATTTTCATCTGTTTCATGGCTTATAATCGAACATAAACCATCTTTTGCCCCGCCAGCATATAACAAACACTCTAATTCTTCGTCACCATTTGCAAAATATAGTGCATTTTGGCCAAAATTATTGGTTGCTTCTACACTTGCACCAGCATCTAGTAATTTGTTTACAGCATAAATATTACGACTTTGTACAGCATACATTAAAGCTGTATCCCCAACACTATTTGCAAGGTTTACATCAGCACCAGCATTTAATAAGATGTCCAAAATCTCCAAAACAGCTTCGTCAGATATGATATTGGATTCTGCTTCTGAACGTCGAAATAAATTCATTAGAGGTGTATGAATATACTTGTTTGCGTTCACGTTTGCACCATATTCTACCAGCTTTTTTATAACAGCAGGATTGGTATTAAATTGAATGGCTTTATGTAATAACGTTCTACCTTTGCGATTCTCTATGTTGATGTTTGAACAATGTTTTAAAACTTCTTCAACAACTTCAGCAGATTTACAATGTTCCATGATATACATTAACCTGTCTAAAGTATCGCAGTTTAAACCTTTAGAAATAAGTATTTTTATTAGATTTGGATTTGAAGAATATATCGCCGTCCAAAAAAGTTCATCAACAACAGGACAATGCATTAACAATAATTCAAGTATTTTATTGTATTCTGTTTCACTTAATTTATCTTTATGAAACCCATCAATCATTCCCCTTTTGACTTCTGCGCCCGCTTCTATAAACATTGTTACAATGTCGATTAACTTCCCATCGCTAGAACCATGCCGTAGAATCTCTGTTAAAGCGGTTTCAGCGTATCTACTCTCAGAATAATTAACATCTGCGCCAATAGATATTAAATATTTTATGCTATCGAGATTGCACTCGCTCTTTTTAGCCCCCTGAAATAAAGCTTTAGTTGCAAGTTTTTTGATGTTTTTTGGATTTATATGTTTACACAGAGTTTTTAGAACATCGATATTGGTATTACACGTAGCGTATCCTAAAACAGTGGTTCTGTCTGAAAAAACTTTGTTTGGATCTGCGCCGTATTTAATCAAACTTTCTGTAATTTCTGGGTTAGTATTATTGGCAACCGCGTCCGCTAATGCTGAATTTATATTTTTTATCGGCATACCACTTTGCACGAGAAGTTCCAGCACATTATTATCCGTATTATACATTGTGGCAATATCCAATAAACTATTACCATCACAATCTTTTGATTTTGTGTCTGCACCATATTGCAATAACACTTTTATTACTTCGAAATCGTTGTTATTTTCAACAGCTTCCATTAAAGGTGTATAATCATTGAATTGGTCTTCAGAGTTAACATCCGCTCCCGCATCCAATAAGAGCTTGATGATTTCTACATTATGGTTAAATCTAGCAGCGTTGTGCAATGCATCAGTATAATTTTCCTCATCATCTATTTGCAAAAAATTATCCTCATCTATATTATTTTCAAGATTTTTCAAAAAAGCTTCTTTTCCTTCTTTATCGGAACGATAGTTTACTTTAGCCCCGTTAGAAATAAGCACTTCAACAATTTTCGGATCGTCTGCAAATCTGGCCGCCATCATCAAAAGGGAATATCCAGCAAACGTTATAGCGTTAACATTCAAACCTTTGTTGATACTTGACTGTAAATCTTTTACAGAACATTTTCCTGTTTCCAGTAAGACAAATATATTCTTTTCTATATCTAACATATATACCTCTTGCGGTAAAAATTTATACTTTCAGTGTAATAACAAACGAATATTTTTGCAATACAAATGAGGACAATTTTCACAATTATATTTATCGGCTAATAAAGTAGTATATTTTTTTGGGTTTTAACAGAACAACGGAATAATTTTTCTTGTCCTTGTTTGTGTTTTTTCTACTATAAATTGAACACAAACCAATAAATCTGCTAAAAACAACATTTTTATGCCTTTGATTTTCGTCCAGAGAACAACGGACTAAAAATTTTTCGACAGCGATACAAATTGAAAAATTAGTCTAAAAATACCCAGAAAAGTGGAGTAAAACCATATGCGTAACGATGTTTAAGGTCAAATGGTCAAATATTTTTGTCTTAATTTTTACGTTTTACACGAGGCAAAAAAATCGCCTATAAGTAGAATTTTTTAGTAAAATTTCTAAAACTTCCCGTTGTTATTTGGTATAAAATTTTACGTTTTACACGTGGTTTACACAAAAGTGCAAAACCCGTCAAAGGCACGGTTTTCAAGGCACACAGAATTTCTTCTCGTAAATAACACAAAATGCTTGACTTATGCGGTTAACAGGTATATTATATGCCCTGTTATTCGGGCATAGTTCAGTCGGTAGAACAACGGACTGTTAACGGCAACATAAACTTCCCTCCACATTGCGATTTATCTGAAAAAATGCGCAGAAATACGCTACAATTACAGACAAAAAGTCATA
>Ga0310690_10000624_pt1 | contig 72879 bp, 148 predicted proteins | sample AusTroGonzalo_MG_2_FD_207661 | JGI IMG/M metagenome (GOLD analysis project Ga0310690, IMG submission 207661) | Bovine rumen microbial communities from tropical cattle in Woodstock, Queensland, Australia - Gonzalo_04 (v2) (version 2) | ecosystem: Host-associated > Mammals > Digestive system >...
ACCAGGGATTAATCTACTCATCTTAATCACTTCATTCATTTTTTCCTGAAGGTCTAAAATTTTTCTTTGATATTCATCAGCAGCATTAGCAGAAAGTTTGGAGTATTTTTCTTTGAGGGCGGTAACCTCTTCCATTTCTTGAGAATTTAGATCCTCTCTCACAACAGTAAAATTATCCAAGACTTTTATGACATCTTCTTTGATACCTTCAATAACATTGAGAATAGATTGATCTTCAATCTTTTTTCCTATCATTATGTTGTAAGCTTTCTCTCCATGATCTTTGATGATCTGTTCTTTTGAATAGTCCTTAAAGTAATCACAGAGAGTATTGAATTCTTCTTTAGAAATTTCAATGTACTTCTGACCTTTATCGGATTTGACTATTAAAGAATCATCAATATTAAGAAATTCGAATTTGAATTTCCGATCATCATTTTTGTATTTTCCACAATATTCAGTCCTTCCAAGATATTCAACCGGAAGAGGCAAAATTTTACCTTCTTCTCCATTGTTATAATACCACATATCTTTCAGCTCTTTAACAAGCTTTCCAAAGATAGCTTTCCGAAGATCTTCTTTCATAGGACCAGGAATTCTAATAAAGTCATTAACTTTCCATCCAAGCTGGAAATAAATTCCCACATTATTCAAATCCGTGATGGTAATCCTTGGTTCAGCTTTCACAAAGAGGCCACCGCCAACAACGGAGTCGCAAGTTTTTTTGCATCCAACATATCAGCGTTTTCTTGGACAATTATTAAGCTTAAATTCAAGAAAAAAGTTGAGAAGAATCGCGGTTTTGACTGAAGTGATTCCAAGATCGAAGAAATCAAAGATATAAGATCTTCTTTTGAATTCATCTTCTTCTTGGAAGTCCAACTTTCTTATAATATTAGACATTTCGTTTCTCCTTTTATCACTTCTAGATGAATGAAACCTTTCACTGATGGAAATATAGAGGGCGGTAAGAATCTCTTCCTATCACCCTCTATCAGAGATCTGAAAGATTAAACCGCCGCCATAGCGGTCATCTGCTTCATATTGGTCTGAAGTTCGGAGATCTTTGCCGCCTTCCGAGCATCAGCCTCAACGAGCAAATTGTGGTACTTCGCCTTGATCTCATTGATCTCCGCCTGTTCCTGTTCACTCAGGCTCTTCTTGGTAGCGACATATTCATCGGTGGCCTGCTTAATCTCTCCACGGATGACCTCAATGGCACTGAGGAGGAACTGATCTTCAATCTTTTTACCGACCATGGTGTCAAAGGCGATCTGACCATACCGACTGACGATCTTATCCTTGTCCCGGCCTTTGAAGTATTCATAAATAGCACGGTATTCGTTATAGTCGATGATCAAAACCTGATCTCCATTTTCCTTGGTCTCAACCTTCATCGTAGGATCCAACTCCAGATAAACCTCATTGGAGTAAGTGGATTCACTGGTCCTGGTGTAATCCTTGATAGGAATGGAGAGCTTTGCATTTTCCTCAGCTTTGACTCCACGCCGCTCTTCCACGATGAGATTCACCTTCCACAGCTTTTTGATCTCATTGCCGATCTTGTCCATGATGGAACTGATCATTTCGGTCTTGCTGTTGGCAACTCTGAGGAAGGAGCTGACCTTCCACTCATTCCGAAAATAGATTCCCACCTCATTCAGATCGTTGATGGTGATCCGAGGATCCGCCTTCACCAACAGACCGCCGCCGACCTTCCCGTCAGCCTCATCACGGCTATACCAACTCCGGACCTTGCCTCTGCAGGAGTCCAACTTCATGGAGATCAGGTAATTGAGAAAGATCGCAGTCTTCATTGAGGTGATGCCGAGAGTATAAAAACTGGGCTTAGCCTGGAAGTTAGCCTCTTCAGCGGGGACGATTTTTTGAATTTCACGAGCCATAATTTTTTTCTCCTTATATTTGGTGGTTGTTCGATATTAAAATATAACAGTGGTTTTCAAAAAGTAAACCGTTTACTTCTTGTCAATATGAATCTTTTCACCAACATTGAGGTTGTTGCAATGATAATTACCGGTGATCATCCACATGATGGGGAGATCAAAGACTTCATTCTTATCAAAGTTCTCACACATACCATCCGTAAATATCACAGCCGCATCCACATCAATGTCATTGAGATCCAAGTAGCTGAAGATAGGATGAAGTTTGGTACCGCCAAATCCTTTGAACTCAATCGGATTAGTAGGATCCAAAGGATTGTTCTGGTCATAGACTTGATAATCTTTGACTTCCGTATCACACTGAATAACATGGAGTTCATAAGAATCAAAGTTCTTAGCAATGGCATTAAGTTCGGTCAAAAACTTTTCACAGTCCTGCTCACAAGATCCACTCGTATCAATGCCAACTGCGATCCTCATCATATCACCATTATGACTGGGAAGATAAGTACCACGATATGCAAATCTCCGATTGGGAATGTTCCAATTGGTTTTGCTCTGAAAACCGGAAGTTATGAACGCCGCTAACAGCTCTCTCCAAGGAAGCTTGGAATCCAAGAGCTTGTCCACCTGCTTTTTGATATAAGCAGGGAGTTCACCGCGAGTCCGTTCATAACTCTGTGCGGAACTGACGACCATTTCCCGGACCTTTTCCGTGGCTTCCCGCTGTTCGGATTCATTCTTGATGATCACAGGCTTATAGTCCTCATCGGCACCTTTTGATCCATACTTATCCTCAGCACCCTGACTCATAGCATCTTTCAGAGCCTTGTCCTGGTCTTCATTTTTATCAAAGTGCTTATCAAACTGACCGCCGCACTTTTGAGTGTTCCGATCTTTCTTAGGCTTCTTCCGAGATTCCGTCTGTTTGGTCTGACTCTGATTATCAGATCCATTTCCTTTGCCGTTGTCATCGTTGTCCGCAACAGCACGGTTCTTCATCCAATTCTGAATGAGATCATAATATTCTTCAGCGGAGAGACCATCATCAAAAGTGAACTGACATTTCCGAGAGTGCCGAGAGTTGGGAAAGATCGCATCAGCCGGAGGCATGAATCCATCATTATCCAAGATCTGATTGACTTCCATATCACAAGCGATGTTGAAGATATCATGCTCTTTCTTATCTCCGCGGAGAAAATGGAGCATAATGACGTGCCAAATTTCATGACCGAGAACGAACTGAATCTCATCGGGGTTGAGCCGAGAAAGGAAGTCAATGTCAAAGTAAATGGTCTTCCCATCGGTCATAGCAGTGTCACACCTTGCATCACGGGTTGGAACAATATCCAGATTCATGGCAATGTTTCCGATGAAAGGATGCTTGTTCAAAAGTTGCATTCTGTTGTACGAAAGAATTTTCCGTGCGGTTTCTTTGAGTTCGGTGAGCTTGGTCTCAGTCATTTTTATTTCCTCCTTGGTTATATTAAAATATAACAGTGGAATTCAAAAAGTAAACAAGAATTAGTAGGGTTCAACGATTTCTCTATCAGACAGCTGCTGCCACATATCGTCTTCATAGACATAGGTATAGCTAAAATTTCCAGCCTCATTGCAAAGATCATTGAAGCTGAGATTCTTTCTTTTCTTCAGCACACCGAGAAACCCTGCATAAAATTCTGTCAGATCAAAATCAGAATCAAGACCTCTGATCTCTTTAGCATGGCAAAGCTCTTTTGCCTTTTCGGCTTCATCCCAATAAGTCTGAAGCTTTTTGCCAACTCCATCAATATAGCCATCAAAATTGATGCAGTTGATATCATAGGTTCCATCTTCATTTTGAAAAGCAATCAAAGCAGTTGTACTCATTTTTTACCTCTTTATTTTTTATTTATGTTGTTCCGTATTATAATATAACATTTGAATTCAAAAAGTAAACAAGAAAAAAAGAAGCCTCCTGAGGAGAGACTTCCAAAGGAGGATAGAAATATCTGTCAGGCCAACCACTGCCCTATCAGGAGGCTTCTAACACTCTTTTACAGAGTACCAGCCGCCTGACTCATTCCACCAATGAACTTCTTAGCGGCTGCCGCATAGTTCCTATTGGTCATGATGAGCTTCATGGCTTCCATGGGTTTGATCTTCTTATTGCCGAGCATCGCCGCACGGATCATCATGGCACCGAAGTCATTCGGCATCTTATCGAGGACCTTGTAGAATCCGTTGACCCTCTTTTCGGTGTCCTTCTCATCGGCACCATTCCACAGATGATAGATCACGGCGGAGGCCACAGCGTACCGACGATCGGCCTTGTCCGGGAGCTCAAACTCAGCCTTGTCGTTGGTCATGACTTCCAGGATGGAGTCAAATTCGGAACTCATCTTGAAGAATTCCATGAACTCAAGTCCGACACCATTGCCAATCAGACCGTAGACCACCTTCCGAAGAAGGTCGGAATTTCCGTTGAACATATGAATAACATTGCTCACCCGTTCCCAGGACCGAGGACTCGGCCAACCCTGCTCAAGGTTCTGACCTTCCATCTTAAAGAGAAGATTCGGACGGTAGTTGATGAATCCGATGACCGCGGGGTTGATATCATTCATCACAGCCCACTTGACCCAGTCTTCGGAATTGGCTTCCATCTCAAAGTGGACAAACCGGTTAGCCAAGGCGGAACTCATCGTCTTCACCACGGCACGGTCACAGGTCCTGTTTCCCGCTGCGACGATCAACCAACCATTCGGGAGCTTGTAATTGGAGTTGGGAATCCGACGGTCCAGGACCACGGAATAAGCAGCCACCTGACAATCGGAAGGTGCCGAGGTAATCTCGTCAAGAAGAATGATCCCCTTGGACTTCATATCGCGAGGCCAAAAACTCGGAACATTCCACTCGGTCATCCCTTCACGGACCGAAGGCAGACCAGCAAAGTCCACTCGTTCCATCTGAGCCAAACGAACATCGATGAATCCGATGCCAAGATTCTGAGCCACAGTACGGACGATGGTGGACTTACCAACCCCAGGCGCTCCACGAAGCATGATAGCGGGAAGAGAACCGGCCATCTCAGGATTGCCGATCAAGGTTTCCGCGGAGGTCTTGATGATGTTGTAAGCTTCATCACTGGAGACCAGGTTGTGCATGTCAATGGTGATTCCGTTCGTCATTTTTTCTTCTCCTTATTTATTGGTGGTTGTTCGATATTAAAATATAACAGTGGAATTCAAAAAGTAAACCGTTTTCACACTCTTAATTGGAATAATTCTTAAGGTAGTAGTCAAATTTCTCTTTCTCTTCGGCATCTTTGATCAGATTGACGGTATTCTCAAGGTTTTCTTCCAGATGATTCTTAAGATCGGTGATCGCCTTCGTGAAAGCTTCCCTCATGGTTCCGAAAAGTTCATCTTCAGGGTAGATTCCACCAGCTTCAGAACAATACTTGATCCCATCTTTATCAAAGGTGATAGATTCAATCATGATTTCTCGGATCCCAGAGTAAATGCTGTCAAACAGCTCCTCATCTCTATAATCAGCTTCATCAAGTTCAGCTCTGTCGCGAATGACGAATGCAGTGTTTCCGACATTGAATTTGGTATTGAGTGATGCCATTTTGTTTTCTCCTTTGTTCTTGTTTTTATTTGTGGCATATATTAAAATATAACATTTGACTTGGAAAAGTAAACAAGCTTCTCAGTTCCAATAAAGTCTGAGAGCTTTGATAAGTCTATTGTAAGATTCTTCAGTAAGGTAAATCAAAGTGGTGAATCCATTGATTCCACGGCCTTCAAGACGGTTGAGGAAGCAGCGAGAAGTCTTCACAACGTCTACCACCTCACTGGAATATTCACTTCTCATGATTTTGACTTCTTCAAGTTCATCAATTTGAATAAAGGCATCCAATCTGATAAAAGTGCGGATAGTTCTGGCATTCTGTTCAAGGATTCCACTTTTTCCGCCGGTGGCGAGCTCAGCTCTGTTGGACATATGATAGGTGGAATAAATGTCGACGTCAATAAAATTTTCATTCATTTCTTGCTTTTCCTTTTTGTTGATTGATATTGAATTGTGAATCTTAATACCAAAAATCATCCGTATCACAAAAACGTTCAGGATCTTCATAATCCATGAAACAACTCAGACTAAGCATTGTTCCTTTATGCTGATTGGAATCAGGCTTCAGAACACCCCAACATCCGTATTTAGCATCCTCTCTGAAGACGTACACATAGGAATATCCCAATTCCTTGAGTTCATCAAAGGTCAAATTGTCCAGACCTTTCTGCCTCCAATTATAATGTTCGGTATTGTAAAGATCTTCTCCAAGAGTCCTTACAGCCTTTCCGTAAGCCAACTTTTTGACATCCTCAGCATCCTGCCAATACCTTTCAAGAAGCCAACCAGCACCGAACCCATATGGACGATTTAGCTGGTAAGGATGAACAAGTTCAATATATCCGTCACTACAGATTTCAGTACCAGTGAAAGTTCCATCTTCGTTTTTGTAAAACACAGCAGCATGAGTAGACATAATTTATATCCTTTCTTTTTGTTCAGTTAGTAAATCCAAATTTCAATTCAGGAAACTTCACCATGAGACACTCAATGATCTTTTCCTTCATGGTGATCTCATCATCGTAATTTCCCGCGAAGCAAAGGCTATTGTTATCGGAATAATTGATCGAGATCGGGGAATCTTTGTCGAATTCAGAATGGAACATTTCCATCGCCTGCTCCATAGCATTTTTGCTGCCGTTCGGACCTTTATACCAAGATCCTCCTTCCGCATGGCAGTGCCAAAGATCGGAAGGCTTCCACTTCAGATAGATCCTCGGATGATAGCGACAATCCATATCGGTCGCCAAAGCAACCATAATCATGCATTCGGTAGTCTGAAAGAACTTCTTGTCGCAAAGCCAAACTTTATTCTTCGCCATTTTTCTTCTCCTTATTTATTGGTGGTTGTTCGATATTATAATATAACTGTTGAATTCAAAAAGTAAACCTTAACAGGAAACATTTTCATCAAAATATTCAAGTGCTTCGATTTCATTCTTTGCTGGTATTTCTTCCCAATATCCATTCTTAGAGCGCCTTACAAAGTAAATGCCATCCTCAGATATACCAAGAGATCTACCAAGAAGATCGGTGATCAAAATTTCAATTTCCATTTTCAAACCTCCTTTTCATCTATTGTCAATATTAAAATATAACATTTGACTTTAAAAAGTAAACACTTTTTGAAAATAAAATCTTTGATCACTATGAACACTTTTCCCCGCCCCCATGGGACAGACAGGAAAATGAAATCTCTCCTTTTCTCTGGTTGATATTAAAATATAACAGTGGAATTCAAAAAGTAAACCGCATCATCACTCTTAATCAAAGTTTTCTTTGGCTTTGATCAAACCTTTTTGAAAATTCAATAGAATTATCAGCAGGATATTGATCACCGTCTTTTGCATATTTGGACATATCTTCAATTTCAAACTTTGCAATTTCTTCTTCAGCTTTATCGAGCATTTTGATCATAACACGATCGGAAATCCCAATTTTGATTTTTTTGATAAAGGCGCATTTTACAGCTCCAGAAGTTGCAGTCAAAATTTCATAGCTTTCAGGAATTTCAACCCCATAATCATTGACCTTCTGATAATTTTTAGTCATTTCCATTCTGTACGAAACATTCGTTGGGCCAGGATGATATAATACATCAATCCTCAAAGAAGAGTTTGCATCTGTTCCATTGTGACGGAAAACTTCAGTAATACAAATGGATTTATAACATTCAGCAAAATGATCTTTCCAAAGAAGAATTGGATCACGGAAAGAATAAGGATTGACAAATGTGCCAAGGTAAGCAGTAGACACAAATTCAGATTTGCTAAAAGAAATTTTGCCATGAGACCCATTTCGAAAAACACGATATCCACGTTTGAACAACTCATCGGTTATTCTTTTCACTTGTTCGGCAATTTCAGGAGTGGACCAAGAAGATTTAATGATGTTTCCATTAGAATAACGAGGTGCATCAATTTCGGTGAATTCATCTTGAAACATTTTGTCAATACGGGTATTCATAAGTTTCCTTTCTTTTATTTTGTTATTAAAATATAACATTTGATTTTAAAAAGTAAACACTTTTTGAAAGGAAAATCTTTGATCACTATGAACACTTTTCCCCGCCCCTTTGGGACAGACAGCGATTAAATAAATCGTCTGGTTGATATTAAATTATAACATCTCAATTCAAAAAGTAAACGGAAAAAAGAAAAAAAAAATGGAGTCTAAAAAACTCCATGATCATTAAAATGGCGGAGGCAACTGGATTCGAACCAGTGGGCAGCTTTCGCCACCGGATGTTTTCGAGACATCTGCCTTAAACCAACTCAGCCATGCCTCCGTTTATTTTTAATATAACATCATTTATTTATTCGTAAACTTTAGTCCCCATTTCCGCTTATCGAAGGAAGTTTTCCCATAGCTGCAACAATTGCTCTATTAAAACTCCTAATAATTGGAACTAAAGGAACTACAAACATAATAGTAAATGGAATTGACAACAGTACAAGTTTAATAATCATCATTGGGACCGGAAGTACTTCAGTAGGAGCTGCCATCATAACTCCATTTTGCCAAGGATAATATGCAACCATAAACGACGATCCACCCCAAATACATTGCATATAATCATAATACCATCTAACGATGATCATTCCGTAGTGAAAATCGGTTTCCCAGGGGACAACATAATTTTGAATAAAATTTTTACAAAATACAGAATTTGCTGCTCCATGAAAAGTAAGAATACCCATCAAAACTGTCTGAAAGTATGCCCATAAGGAAAGAACAGTAGATACTCCAGCGAAAGGAAGCATAATAATAAAAGCCAAAACCTTTCCAAGAAATCCAAAAACTCCTTCACCCTTTGCAAGTAAATTGATTAAATTGTTAAAGGTTAAATACATAAACCCTTCCCAAATTAGCCAAGGAATGTAAACGGAACAAAAAAATACAGGTAGTGCAATTACAGCCCAAAGAATCCAAGAAAAGATGAAAGTGATTGCAGCTCCAATGAATACTATCAGTGGCATTTTAATCTCCTTTATTTTTAAGGTTATTAAAATATAACTTTTTTGAAATAAAAGTAAACTGATAAAAAAGAAAGGGTGTTTTAATACCCATCATTTACTCTACACCCAATTTCAATGACTTTGCCATGTTTAATTAAATTGTAAAAGAAAAAACATAAAAACTTCTTTAACAATAAGATTTTGGAATGACCTTTATACCATTTTATAAAATGGAGGTAAAATCTCATTACCTAACGTCTTGATTCAAATTTATGTATTCGGATCAACCGTTTAACCCGTCCAAGGAATGACCTTGAATATTAAATCTCTAAATTTTAATCCGCCACCAATTCCCTCCAAAAGGTTGCTCGCCAGAATTACCCTCAGCATTGCAAATCAAAGAAATGAATCAAAATACCATTTAACAAACCAAACCACTGAAAGAAAGGAAAACAATGATTGTTTGCAATCTGCAATCCCTCAACTCTGAGATTAAAAATTATATGATTTTCAAATCATCTTGTAATCTATATTTATATTTTAACTTGATTTGTTAAAACGTAAACTTTTATTTAAGATTTTTCTTAATGTTTGGATTCACATATGGATCAGCTTTATATTCATTTGTATAAAGCACACAAGAAGCAAGGACTTTAGCAAGTGCTTCCATTGCAGTATGACCATCCATAGAAGGATCTCCATTATCGCGGGTGATATTTTCAATAGCTTCAAAATGACCAATATGCTCATCAAGCTTTGAAATCATTCCTGCAATATCATTTGCAGCTTCTTCAAATTCAGCAACGATATCTTCATTCCTCATGTCTTCAAATGTAAATGGCATTTTTAATTCCTTTCCAAACTTAATTTTTTGTAATTTCTATAAATTCTTTAAGAAATTCTGTTGGAAGTTTTTCTCCATATTTCAAAATTAAATCAGTAATGTCTTGAACTTTCATTGCGTTTTTAGTATTTAAATCAACCAGTTTTGAAATTTGATCCTTTGTATATTGTAGATCTTTCTGATATCCTCTTAGAACTTTATTCATTTTAGTTACCCATAAACAATCCAAAAATTAAAATGGTGCGCCGACCGGGACTTGAACCCGGGACCACCGCCTTAACAAATTGTTCAACCGCAATATTTTGAACAATCCCGACTATACCTACACCCGTTCTGGGTGGCTGCCGTCTAGTCTGTACACATTCCCATATTTCTATGGTTAGCTCTGCGATAATCATTGGGCATTTATCTCCAATGCGTCCCCAGAATTTGACAGCCTTTCATATAAATATTCCTATTCATAAGCTCCATGTTCTAACTTATTAAAAGCGAGTTAGTTACGAAGGGCGATGCTCTACCAACTGAGCTACCGGCGCAATATTAATTTCAATCAACCACTGATCTTCCATCAGTATATTTTAATATAACACCTAAATTAAAAATATAAACTTACATTTTAGAAATATAAGATTCCCAAAGTTTGTCAAATACATTCACAGACTTTCCAATCTGATATTCTATCAACTGATCAAAAGTTTTGATGAAAGATTTCAACATGAAGAAAAACAGGTTCTTATACTTTGAATCTTTAATCTTCATAGCAAAATCTTTTTTCAATTCAGGATGATCAATGAACTTCTGAGGATCATTTAATTCATCAGAGATTAGCTTCAAATCAGTATTGAATTCTTCTAGAAATTTATTATACTTTTCTTTGACTTCATCAAAGTAAGGCTTCATATGAGGAAGGCTTGAAAGAACTTCAGCATCTTCTTTATTGTAAATCAAAGTAAGAATTCTTTCATATTGAGGAGTTCCATTTTCCAATGAACCTCTCAAATGATGCAAAGCAACATAAGCAGAATTTTTTACTTTAACTCTAGGGAATGAATTAGTTACTTTATCATAAGAACTAAAGTCTACAACAACAAAACCTTCATCTTGAGAATTTCCAGTTTCTGCAAGCATTTTCATTTTTTCAAACCCAACAAAATCGTCAGATTCTTTATCATACAATGAAATCACTTTAGGAATTCGGATGATATTTCTCATTGCAGAATCCATAGAATCATAAAGATCAGTATATTTCAGTTCTTCATAATCTTTATTTCTTCCACCGATCAAATAAAGATGAGCAGCATCCCACTGAGTGACAATTTGATTGAATGGACTAACAATTTCAAAAATGTAAGTAATGTCAGAAGAAAGTCTTTCAAAGAATTCTTCGCGAGTCATTGGATAGATTGCCATATCAAAAATATTGTTAACAGTAGTACCCAAAGCATTAATAGCATTGTCTCCGCCGATCATCGAACGAGTAGACAAAAGCCATTCTCCTTTGTAATTGAAAACTTCAAGAAGTGAGCCATCAATCTTTTCGGTTGCCATTGAGTTTTTCCAATTGAATTTCAGACGTTCTTCAGGCACTTCTTCAAAATTGTAGAAACGATAAAAAGGAAATGAAACTATTTCCCAAGTATTCATTTCAAGAACCAATCCTCTACACATTCTAACAATAGGATTGATTTTAGGAGAATCAATCTGAGAATATGAAAGAATAACAAGATCACCATTCTTTGTATTGAAAATACGATAAGAAATACCAAGTTCCTCTTTCAAAGTATCAAGTGACTTGTCTGCTTTATTCAGATATTCTTTGACAAAATTCTTAAACATTATACCGCCTGTTTTTATTCTTAATATTTAAAATATAACAGTCAAATTTAAAAAGTAAACTTTATTTTAAATGGTCTGAAATTTTAGAAACATTAGTATTATAAGTATTTAATTGATTTCTTATAAAAGTTCTTTCATTTAATCCACTATATCCATGTTGTGGTTCTACATCTATCGCCACTTCCACTCCATTATCATTAATTATTGTAGTTTTTTTACCAGTTGTACTAGTAGTTCCATCAAACAAAAACTCATTTAAAAAATTATTTTCTGCAGTTATTTTAGCATTAAGTGCTTTTAAAAGTTGAGAATAAATTTGATCCATAACCTCTTCAATTAAAGCACTAAGATCTGATTTACTGTTAATTGTGGCTCCTGGTAAATCATTTATAAAATTAGTAATTTTATTCTCTATAGCAGTGGTTATGTGTTTATCAAGTGAAGATCCGGTAGTTGCCATATTTTCCTCTTTATTATATTTTAATTATTTAATATATAAATTTTAAGTCTTAAAATTAAAAAAGCTGAGTAATGAATAACATAATCATTACCCAGCATATGTATTTAAATGGTACTCCGGGGTGGAATTGAACCACCGACCTACAGCTTATAAGGCAGTTGCTCTAACCGCTGAGCTACCGGAGTATATAACTCAGTTTAAGCCTAATCCATCGCAACCTTTTCAGGCAATCGGCTTATTCCAATCCGAACTTAGGCGATGCTGTATGTCTCTAATCAATTTTTTATATTTTTAATATAACTTTCTAAACAGAAAAGTAAACTTTACTTCATCACAAACGTAAAGAAGGAATTATTGATAAATTTTGTCTGTTCAACAGTAAATCCATTGAAATTTTCAAGAATCTTCTGCCAAACCTCTTCTGCAAAATCTTTCATTCCAACTTCTCTACCACGAAGTTCAAGTACAATCTTTACTTTACAATTATCCGCAATAAACTTCTTTACATGTTCAACTTTTGTATTAAGGTCATTGTCTGCAATATTTACATGAAATTTGATTTCTTTCATTTTCTGCTGAAATGCTTTTTGTCTCTTTTCTTGATCCTTTTTAGCTTTCTTTTGTTCATACAGAAATTTTTGCATATCAACAAGCTTGACGATTTCGAGATTTTCAGAAGGCCTTGCATTGACAACAAGAATGTCTTTTTCATAATTATCAGCAAGATCATTCATTGCACTGTACGAATGTCTTACATCACCCGAATTCTGAAAGTCTCCAACAATTTGAAACTTTTCATTTCCAAATTCTTTGAAAGTAAAATCTTTTTCAATGTAACCATTTCCAGACTTGAAGAAAATCTTCATACTAAATAATTTGTTCCTTTTCTTTTTAAGTTAATGTTTTTCATATTTGTAATATAACATCTTATTTTCACCTGTAAACTTCTAAAGAAAAAAAAAATCCAGGTGTTGAATTAACCTGGATTTTGGAAAAATGTTTGGCAATAATCATTCATTTTAATTAGTTCTCCTCGATTAAAATGATATATGTATTACGTTAAATTGATCTCCTATTAGGCACCTAACATCCGCTTCTACTGGCGAAATCTCTCGAGATGTTTTCCTTTATCCGGGAAACCGTAACCAAATACGGCTGGCGTTCGAATTATTGCGCATTTATGAAACTACCGAGAACTATCCAAAGATAAAGCAACTTAACATAAATATTTTACGCTAACACAAATTTAAAATACCAAACATTTTTCAAATCAACTGCAGATATTTCCATCCGCTTATATTTATAATAATTACTTCCTCTTCTTTTTACAACCGAAATAAGAATTAAATTCATCTTTAGTCAAAGGAGAGATTTCGTCTGAAAAAATATCAAGAACAGGGGTGCGGTTCTTTTTATCAAGCCTTTCACTGCGAATATACTCAGACTTATACCATTTCTTATCATCGCCAAGAATAAGCTTAACGAGCCTATCATTTACAGTAATCACTCCAAGCAAAGTATAAGGAACCTTCTTTTTCGCTTTCTGAGCTTCTTCTCGCTTTTTCATTTCCTGCATTTCAGAAAAAGTCATTGGTACATTTTGATCGGATGTCATACCCATTTTTTAAGTCTCCTTTTTTATTTTAAATTTAACATCATTTAATATAATGTAAACTTCACTTCCGACTATTTTACTATAATAGAAGTAAACTTATGTCCAAAGATATAAACGAACTTCTATAGCAAGGTGCAAATAAAATTGAATTTGTTCTCTAATCAATTTATCTAGATTAGATTTTGCATTTTTTATTATATCTTCTTTTAAAAGATCTTCTTTCTTCTCAATATATTTCAACACAATGTTCCAATTGATCTTATCATTAATCTGTTCTAAAGTAACATTAATTGGATCTCTAACAATTTTAAAAATAGAATCATCACCTGACCCACTAATATGTTCTAAATGAGCTCTATAAATATATTCATTCCAAATTGTTAAAAGATAATCCCTATCATTTTCCATTTCCGGTAAATCTTTTGTATAAAATTTGTAGATTTCTTTAATGATATCCATGATGTATTTTCCTTTTAATCTTGGAATTAACACATCTTCATCATGATCTCCATATTTTAATCCATCATCATCTTTTAAATTTTTATCAGGGTACCATTTAATATGTTCTTCAGGTTTGTCTTTTTCTATATATTCTTTTATTAACTCAAAAATAGCAAACTTCATTCTATCTGATACATCTGAATATTCATATGGTTTAAACATTGGCAATTTAATTTTATTATAATTATGAAATAAAATGTTCTTTAAACAATATCCTGGATAAATCCAATCATCAAAAAAGTTTTGAATCTTCCACCATACTTTTTCAATTAATTTCGGTTCTTCGTTTTCAAAAAGAGATTTCATTCTTTAAATTCCTTATATTAAAATAAAAAAGGGAGGATTTCCTCCCTTCTAGATTATCTAGTTTCTCTTGTTTTTCTTTACTGCTTCTTTTTAATAGTTTTACCGACCTGCATCTTGTCCACCATCCAGACCTTTCCAGAAGCTTTCTTTTCTGCATGAATATCCTTCACAACACTTCCATTGAAAATAACCTGAATGTTGTCTTTCATATTCTTCTCATCAGCATAATGATTCTTAATGAATTTCCACACCTGGCACATGTTTTTTATAGTGCATTCAGTTGAATCATTTTCATGAGAAACCTTAACGGTTAGATTCTTTACAGAAGTATTCTTGGTCTTCTTCACCTGCTCAATAATCGCTTTAGAAACTCCGCCATTAGTATTTTCCTTCATAGTCTCAACTTTATTCATTTTTCTCTCCTGTTTTGTTTGTTTTGTTTTCCGATATTTCAAATATAACTCATTCTTTCAAAAAGTAAACTATTAATTTGAATTTTTTCAAATATTTAATTCATCCTTTGAAAAAGGAACAAACTTCTTTTTCATTTTTTCAATAACTTCAGGTGGAACTCCGTGAATGTTTTCAAAATTTCCATTACAAGTAATTACTTCTATTTCAGCTCCGTTCTTTTTTGCCATTTTAATATAAGGTCTTCTTTCGGAAGGAGTTAAATTGGTATTTGAAACAATAGTATTTTTTTCTCTAGCAAGATCGAAGTTCACTTTAAGTTGACACCATTCATGAGCTTGTCTAAGCTTAAAAGGATCCCATTTATATTCTTTAGTTTTATTATCAATGAAGAATTGATCAGCTTCCCAAATATTTGCAAACTTAAAATTGGGATGATCTTCGCGATATTTCTTTGCAGCGGTACTTTTTCCAGATCCAGGTATTCCAATGAACATTACAAGTTTTGCCATATTTCAATTCCTTTCATTTAAAGATTTAAGGCTAATTACACCCATACCAGAACACTCATGACAATCATGAACATCAAAAAATGTTTGATATCCGGTTCCTTCACATTCAGGACAAATAATATGTTCCTCCCCACAATTTTCACATTTATAAATCTGAATTTTAATATTCAAACCTAATTCAGATTTTGAATCAATAAATTTAAAAGTAGGTTTACAATCAGCTCCACATTTCTGACAGCTAAGTTGTTTTTCAATCATTTTTTCCATTTCAATTTATTTCTCCTTTAATTAAAAAATTTCTTCATTTTATCAAAAACTATCCATATCCCAATTAAAACAATAACGGGCAGCCAAAAAATTGAAAATAAAATTGTTAAAGAATCAATTTTCGATTTTCTATATGACCCAAATTTTCTGTCTTCTTTAAAATTAAAAGTTTTATCAAATATGACTAAGAAAATGAATGCAAACGCAAAATATATGATCATTAATTGAATTCCAAAATGATCAAAAAACTCTACCATTTTCAATTCTCCTTAACCAAGTTGAATTCTTCAAAAAGAGGAATAATTTTGATGCCACGTTTCTTTGCAATGGATGCACAGGTTTTACATGGATGAATTGGAAGATAATTTCCTTGGCCACCTACACGAAGAATATAAATCGTATCAATTCTATTTCCATACAAATGAATCAAATCCTGTTCGGCATGAAGGCCAGCTCCTTTTCGATGAGACATAAAATTGCGATGATTATTATATCTAATATCAATAAAATTACCTTTTTTAGTAAAAGCCACAGCCGCAATCCTATATACAAGTCCTCGTTCTTGCAAACATTTGTTTCTCATCCTCGGAATAATTTCATACTTCAGTTTCTTCGAGCCAATCTGCGACATAAATATTTAAGTTCCTTTTGATTATTAAAAATCTTTTCTTTTTTAATTATAACATCTTTTTGAAATAAATAAACTTAATACTAAAGAATTTTTTGAAATGTTAAATAAATTTAATTCAATTATTTCAGAAACATTTGATCTTAGTCCAAAATATATTGACAAAGATTTTCAATGTTCATTTAATAATGTTGATCTTTTCACTTCAAAAATTTTCTTCAAAGGAATAAACAATGAGTCATTCATTGGTCAAGAATTTTTAAAAGAACTGTTGAATAAAATAAATCTAAAATCAATAAATAAAGAAACTCCAATAATAATTTATTTGACAAAATTAAACTCTGTTTATTCTGGAATAATTTTTTCAACACCTCGGAAATAGGTATAATTTAATTTTGACAAATTCATGGAAATCAGACCATATTCCTCATTTAGAAATAACTGGTCAAAAAAGAATTATTTTATAAAATAAAAGGCTCCTTCTACAGGAGCCAATTATGTTTAAAATTTGTTTTACTTATTCTCAGAAAGATTTTCCACACCAGTATCAGTTAGATACCATCTAGAACCAACCTTCTCATTCCAAGCAGATATTGCCTTCTCAACAAGATTGGGATCATCAACAAGAAAAGTTTCCATAACCTGAACAGTTTCAGTAATTAGATTTAGAACAAATTCACCACGATTGAATCTCTCCATCTGACGAGGAGTCGGACGATGACCCTTAGTAGTCTCATAGAAAATCCTTCGCCATTCCTTATGTTCAGGATTGTAAACAATCTCAACTTCATTCATAATATCTTCAGCACCAATTTTCCAACGTTCATCACATTCATCAAATGCAACTAGAATTGCGGTTTCAGGATCCTTGACAAACTTTCTATTATAATTACGATAAATCCCCGTAGTAACCATATCACCGATAGTTCCAGTTTTAACCTCAATATCCATTACACCAATAAAATGCCGATTCTTTAGATCACGAGTTGGAGTAGTCTTAGCCATTTTGTTTTTCCTTTTCTTTTATTATTTTAAAATTGATTTTTGTTTTAATTATAACAGCCAATCTTTCAAAGTAAACTATTACTTAAGATTTAAACGGAAATCTTCAGGAATTTCTTCTTCATTCCCTTCAGGATTATGATCAAGTTCGCCGTTCAAATCAGCTTCATACCAAAATTTTCTAAAAGGTTTTTTCAGGCCCTTCGGATCAACCTTAGGAAAAGTAACGTGATCAGCGAGAAAATCCAAACTACCATCAATAGCATCTTCTTTAGTATCATATCTAAAATCTCCACTAGTTTTTGAATTTGTTCCATCAAAAAATCTGATCTTAAAAGAATAAGATGGATTATCTGAATTAATGTTTTTACCTAAAATAGAAATTAAAATAGGATTTTCCTTTCCTAAATAGAAAGATCTCACAACTTCGATTTTCGTTTCATCTGACATTTTAATTCCCTTATAATTTTTCTTTGAATAATTATTAAATTATAACAGAATTTTTCACTTAGTAAACTGCTCTTGAACTTCTTCAGATAAATTTTCAAATAAATTTATAATTAAAAAATAATGAAAGTCTGCATAAAATTTCACTGAAATATCTTCAACAAGTTGTTCATCTTTTACATTCTTAAGTAACACTTTACCTATTATCAATTCCATTTTTCCATTTACTTTAGTATGGTGTATACATCTTGAGTCATATGCAATCAATTCAATCTCTTTATAATTTTCTTTAAGCCAAGCACTTAATACATCTTTTACTGATTTTTCTGAAAGTTCAATTTCAATTGCTAATTTTTGTTGAACATCCAAATAATTTTGATTTGACGGAAGTTTATATCCATTTTCATTTCGTGATCTATTTAATACATAAAGATTATATTTATTGTATAAACCTTGAAGTTCACGTGTTAAACGTTTTTCTGTAATTGTATCAACCATTTTTAATACTCACTAATCTTTATTCAAAATATAAAATAAAAAAATAACAATTAATAAAAAAACTGAAAAAATTATTGGAGAAAAAATTAAAAGCCATGAAATGTTTTGAAAATAATTAAAAAATAATTTGCAAATGCTAATTATTATTAAAATTATCCAAAATGAAAGAAATCCTAAAAAATTAAAAAATATTTTTATTTTTTCCATGTTTCAATTTTTTCTTAAAAATTTTAAAATGTTATTTGAAATTTTTTCAGTCAAACCAAACTCCATTGATGTTTTAAAAAACTTTAGTTTAATATCTAAGTATTCTTTCATCATTGGATCTGCATCTTTATCATCATCAATAATTATGGCTTTACTTATACTATATAAATTGTTATGATCATCTAACCAATTTAAAATTTCATTGTATCTTAATCCATTACTTAATGTTGGTGTATATCCTAAAAAACTTTCTTTAGGTAAACCAACATTATAAAATAAAGCTTCAATGAATGGTTTTGAGTTTCTACCTGCAGTATGCCTCCATGAAGAGGACCAAACAATTTTACATTCTTCAATTTTATTGATCTGTTCAAAAAGATTATGAAATCTTTCCATAAGTTCTGGAACTATGAAATACATATTTTGAATACAATACTTCTTTCTGAATTCATTTACTGAATTAGATCCATGTTCTTCTTTCCATTTCTTAACAAATGAAGAACAATTTAAAACTCCATCCATGTCTAAAAATATAATGAACATTAATTTATCTCTTTCAAATTAGAGGAAATATGAGCTTCTTCCTCTTCATGCTGTTCTTCTTCATTTTTATTATTCATTTCTGCAATTTTTCTACCAACTTCTTCAACAATAGCATTTCGTCTCCTTTCAGCGAGTTGATTTGAATAACGATCTTCAAAAGAAATGGGGTCATTTGAAAGAATATATTTAAGCTTTTCTGGATCATTCGTAATAGTAGGAGTCTTATTCTTCTTACCTCTTCCTTTTGGCAAATCAACAACTTGTCCAGAAAACATACTAAACCAATGTGTTTCAACAGTATTAGTTTTAGAATTAGTAAAAGTGACTTGGCCAATTCCTAAATCAGGATCAACTTTTTCTATTTTACCGATATAAACATCAAAATCAATAATTGAACGAACTTTTACTTTAACAAATGCTTGATGCATTAAATCAAATACAATAGGTTGAGAATTTATATCCATTTTATTTTCCCTTTAAATTTTAATATTATTATAATTCAAAAAGGTTTGAAAAACACTCTTGATCATATCTTAGCTGTAAACTTTGATAAAACATTTTTGTAATTCTATTTCTTTTACTTCCTGTTTCTAGATTTGTTTCAGTTAAATATGGAACAAATACTTCTGGAACATAAACTGCATCATGAACAGTAAAAGCAGGAATTCCTTCTGCGGCTAAATTATGAAATAAATAATCTGACATAATTTTAAATTCGCGTTTTGCACTTTCAAGCCAAATGTCATTATGATTTCTAATGAAAGATTGAATAGCAGGATATTTTTTTTCAAAATAATTATTGATTTTCTGAACAATTTTTCCTGTTCTAAAATGATCATATTTTCCAGGACTTTGAAGATTTAAATAAATTTTAAATGCTCTTTTCACCCAGCCTAAACATTTTCCATCTTTTTTCCTTGTTCCAAAATCTTTTCTAAAATCTCTTAAAACATCTAGTTCAAATTCTTTCAATGTTTTCTGATAATAACTAGTTTCCGGATCAACTTCAAGTATTTTTGCTAAAGTATGAAGATCAGCAGCAGGGATATCAAATACTTCAACAAGTTTCATTCCTTTGAATCTTAATACTTTTTCTCTAAATTTATGTGGAAATTGATGGAATGCATGATAGTATCTTCCTTTAACCCATAAAGGATCTTTAAACATTTCATCAATTTTCTTTTTGCATTTCATGTATTCAAGAGTATCGCCTCTGCACCATTTTTTCAATGATTCGTCGTCATAATCAAGATATTTATATAAATGTTCTTCTTTACTACCAATTATTTTAATAGCTTTTGATACTTCATTAATTTCGTATAATTGTTTTAATTCTTTTTTACTAAAATGTTTTTTCTGATTTATTCTTTTATCAATAAATTTCTGAAGTTGTGGTATCCACTCAATTAATTTCACATTCTTTGTTGTCAAAAAATTAGGATCTATTTTTGAATTGACTTCTTCATTTTTTTTTACTTCATTTATTTGATTATCAAGTCTTTGTTTAGCTAAAAAGTACTGTTCATCTTCATCTATTGTTCTAGTTTTTATGATAAGATTTTTATAATATTTTAGAAATACATTTGTAACTTTTTTTGGAAGAATTACAGTTTCCATTTTGCATTCCCATCTGCCTTTTTGTTTTTTGATTTTGTTGCTCATGTCCCAATGAAGTAAATACGATTTTGAAAATCCCCATTGATGACCGCGTTCTCTTGCAGCAGATGTTGGACAAAATTTATGATTTATTTTAAAAATTTTATGTTCTTCTAAATCAGTTAAAATTCTTTTTGCATATAATCTTGAAAATGAATTATAAAATATTTTTGCAAGAATATTATTGTTTACAAATGAAGATTTATTCCATGAAAGCTTTTGAGTAAAACAATAAAGAAATAATGCAATAGAGCGATAACAATCATATGTATTATTGTAACATATTGTTGCGCATCTTCCTTCTTTTGATCCAGACATTTTTTTAGCAAATTGAATCGCTAAATCATCAATTTCATCTAAAAAAATCTTTGGTATAATTTCTGAAAACTGTTCAAAATTTTCCATTGAATAAACTCTTTATTATTACTAAAATATTTATTCAAAAATATAAACTTATTTTCAATTATTTTTAACTATAATGAAAAAAAAGTTGCAACAATTTTACTGTTGCAACTTAAGTATTTGGTAATGAAGAATTCAAAAAGTTCCATCCAAAAAATTTTTTTCGGAAATGATCTTCGTTCCATACTTTGCAGCCTTCTGAAGTTTTCCAGAACCGCTATTAGGATCTGCACAGACCAGAATTGAAAGATTCTTATCCACATGATCGACTGGAGTAAATCCTCTTTCAGCCGCAATCTGTTCCATGACTGATCTCTTATTCTCCATTTTTCCAGTAAAGCAAATCGTCATTCCATTTGAATTTTCAGATTTCTTTTCATCCTTTTTCTCAAAGACGAATTGCTTTGTCATTTTCTTGAGCATATAAGAAACGTTTGATCCGCGTCCAATGTAAGTTTTAATTGAATCGGCAATAATATGTCCAATGCCTTCAATTTCTTCAAGATCTGTGATACTAAAGTTTCCTTCAATAATATCATCCCAAGAAAAATTCTCAACAAGAATCTTTGCAACAGTTTTTCCAACATTAGGAATATTCATTGCAGCAATGACCATGTCAGGAGTAGCATTTCTTTTTGCCTTTTCAATTTCTTCAAAGAAAATTTCTTTCTTTCTTGTACCATACTCTTTCAGCTTCAGATCTTCAGGTTTCAGATCAAAGAGATCGGCGATGTAACGAACTTTGAGGTTGGGATCATTAGCAAGAAGTCGAATGTAAGCTTCACCAACATTCTTAAATCCAAGAGTGACGATAGAACAGTAGAGTTCCTGGACTTCTGTTTCAATGCAGCGACCATTCAAAGCTCCACACTGGACATTCGTATCATTGATGAAGGTGTCTGAACCACAGAAAGGACACTTGTCAATATACACTCTCTTTCTATTCTCTCCAGGTGAGGAGGAAATGATATGAGGTATAATATCTCCCGCTCGTTCAACAACCACCGTATCGCCTATCTGGAGGCTCCCATCAATCAGACAAGTTTCAACAGCAGAACTCTTCGGCTTTGTAAGCTGAAGTTTGACTCGCTTGATGGTGATTCCGGAAATCTCAACCGGCTCAATAATTCCAATTGCAGATATCTGCTGCTTTCCCATACCCCATTCAACATCAATGAGTTTGGAAGTAGCCTTCTGATTTGTGAACTTGAATGCCACAGCACCACGAGGATGATGAGTGGTATATCCAAGAGATTCAGCATATGCCTGATCTTTGAGTTTGACGACGATTCCATCAAGAGGATAATCAGTATTGTTGAGAATATGTTCCACGACTTTATCCCAGGCTTCGGAAAAGTAGAAGCAGTTGGTCGTCGTTGAATTTTTGTCGTAATCCACGAAAGTGATCTTGGCTCCCTGACTGTAGTAGAAGTCCGCATCATCAGTTCCAAGGATTCCAGCAATTCCGTTTCGCTGATTCTTAAACGGAATACCAGATTTTGACTTCACTTCACCAAAGATGCTTTTGAAATAACTGTTTCTGATTATAATCTCTCCAAGTAGACTGTCACGGCTTGGATCAATTTTCTTATCGGTATCAAATTCAATAAGCTTCAGCTTATCAGTATAATCCTGACCAAATACACCATCACCACGAGAACTCAATGTTCCATTCTCCAGGAGTCCGGACATTCCATCATACTTCGGCTGAATTAGAAACTCTTCTTGATTTGTCCTGGAGACCTTCTGAACCCATTTAAGCAGTTCCTCTTTAGAATAAATCTTTCCAAGACTTAACATCTTTTTGGAGTGCTTGATGAGCTTTTCATTACCGGTTACATCCTTCTTTCCAAAATTCTGAAGGAGCTCATTTTCAGGATCAAGTTTCTCAAGTTCTCGACAAAGGGCATCATATTCAACATCAGAAATCTCAAGTTCCTTTCCATTCCAGTACAAATCATTATGATGCTTAATTGCAGCTTCAAGTTCTTGGATTGTCATTTATTCTCTCCTTTAGTAAAATGAATTTAAGTTATTTAATTATAACTTTTTAAAAGTAAAAGTAAACTGATTTTTTATTTTAAAGTTCTTTTACGTCCTTGTTTATCTAAATAATACCAAGAATCTTTGAATATATATGTTTTATCAAAGTCTTTTGCTTTTGTTTTTAACATTTCTTCTTTTATGTTTTTAAGTGATCGGATAGTAAAATTTTCTACATCGTTCGGTATTGTAAAGAAGGTAGAATAAAAATTTGTTCCAAGTTTTTGAATGCATCTATTATCTTTACAAAGTTTATCTATTTCAGATTTATTTGTCCAAGATGTCTTTAAAATATCATCAATTTCTTCAGTTGATGTTTTTTCTGATATTATAATTCCGTTGTAATTTTTTTGATCTGTTTCTATTGCAATAATGACAAAGTCCATTTTTTCAAACTCTCTTTTTGTTTTCTATCTTTATTTATATCAAATCGTTTTTGATTAAATATTGGCCATAGCAGTCATCTGCTTCATATTGGACTGCAATTCAGTAAGCTTTGCTTCTTTTTGAGCATTGGCGGCTTCACGAAGATCTTGATACTTCTTTCTAATTTCATTGATCGCAACCTGTTCCTGTTCAGATAAAGATTTTTTTGTAGCTTCACATTCATTGATGGCTTGTTTGATCTCGCTATGGATGACTTCAATGGCACTGATGAGAAATTGATCTTCGATCTTTTTTCCAATCATAGCGCTATAAGCGGCTTTACCGTATTTTTTAATTGTTTTATCCTTGTCCCGCCCTTTAAGATACTCATACAGAACACGGTATTCATTGTATGTGATGATCATATATGCATCACCATTTTTATTCATCTCATCATTTTCCTCAGGACCTAAGGTGATGTAATCATCCTTCATATACGTAGACTCGTTAGTCTTTGTATAATCTTTGATAGGAATACGAATGATAGCATCTTTTTCATCATTGATTTTCTGATGACGCTTCATGTAAGAAAAGTTGGCCTGCCACATTTTTTTGAGTTCATTACTGACCTTATCAAAAACGGAATGAGTAATTTCAGATTTACTTTTAGCAGCTCGAATAAGAGACCAAAGTTTCCACTCATTTTTGAACCAAATTCCAATTTCATTCAGATCATTAATGGTGATCCGAGGATAAGCTTTCACCAGTAGACCTCCACCGATCTTGGAATCAGGATCATTGCCGTTATTAAAATAACGGGCCTTAATAGGGCAGGAATCCAGCTTTATAGAGATCAAATAATTGAGAAGAATTGCAGACCTTATTGAAGTAATTTTAAGGGGGAAGAAGTTATTCTTTGCCTGAAATTCAAATTCTTCAGCTGGGACAATTTTACGAATTTCGCAAGCCATTTTTTCTCCTTATAATTTATGGTTGGTTGTTATTATAATATAACGGCGGAATTCAAAAAGTAAACTTAAATTTAGAAAAACTCCTTTTCTCTGGTTGATATTGAAATATAACATCTTAACTTAAAAAGTAAACAAAAAAAGCCTCCTGACTCTATGAAAGAACTAATTCCACAAGGAGGAAATGGAATTATGGAAGAAGGGCCAACCAACAACCCCGAGTCAGGAGACTTTGAATTTTTATTCCACGAAAGTTACACCAATAATATCAATACTCTTGAAATAATTATCAGGAACAATCATAACGGAATCAGTTTCTGCATTGAAAAGAGTCTGAGCTCCAATACGATACTGCTTAGTGCCGGAAGGGGTCTTCCATCCATTAATTTTTCCAATTAGATTACCTTCAGAACCATCCTGAGTTAGAACAACATGATTATCAGATACTCGCTTGATGTATACCGTATTATCAGTATTGAACTTGGCTTCTCTGATAGCATCAGCGGGAATGTTTAGAGTCTTTGTAAAAGATCTATAATCTTCGTTGAAAAACCTGTGAAATGCATCTTTCTTCATTGTTTTGTTCTCCTATTTTAATTTTTAATCAACAACTTCTTCAAAATCTTCACCAATCTTCACACTCAGAATGTTCTCAAGTTTTGCAGATCTGTATGCTTCAGATTTAATATCATAATACTGAAATACATTCTTTTCTTTCATCTTAGTTTCCCGATTCATTCCAGTTCCTTTGACTCCAAGATCTGCTACAGCGTCATGGAGTTTGCACTTTGCTTTTCGAATTTCACCGTTCTTTTTCTTATAAATCATTTCAAATGGTTTTTCACCTTTACAAGATTCAGTGATAATCCGATAAAAATCCTGTCGCTTCATTTTTATTTCTCCTTATTTTTAATCATATTTCATTATAACATATGAAAGGAAAAAGTAAACTTATTTCATGAGATTCACAATTTTTTCATTCATCATTTTCAGTTCCGCGATATGAATATCATGGAGCGTTTTTTCAAGTTCTTCACGATTATTTGAAACAAGTTCTTCACTATACTTTGCTCCAGCACACTCCAACATTGCAATATCATCAGCATCGGCGTTCACCTCGTCATTGATAATATACTTAATTATTGGCTTTTTATCAATGACATCAAAAGAAGTTCTAATACCAACGACAAATCCTTCTCCATAGCAATGATCAAATATCTCTTTATCAGTGAAAAGAGGATGGTTTTTTACAACAGTAAGAATACTATGAAGGGTGTAAAAAACTTTTTCTCCAATATTAAATTTTGTCTTAATTTCCATAATTTATTCCTCCTTAATCCAAAAAGTAAACTTACTTTCAAAATCTATCACGAGCATCTGCAGGAATGTAGCAGCCCATCAATTCATATATGATGTTTTCCTCAGTATCTGCAACAAGCTCCCTGGTATCCCTTTTGAAGAGGCCATACTCATTCAAAATCATATTCTTACTGATAGCGATTTTTCTGAGCTTAATGTTCCAATTCATTGGACCTGTAGCATGGAGAAGAAGAGCTCCATAATGATTCCTTGTCACAATGCGGAAGTCAATCTGTCTTCCATTTTTGACCCCAGAAACTTTCTTTTCACCTTCCATGACCACTTCATCAAGATATTTTGGAAGATTCTTATAGAAAGCTTTTTCTTCTCCTTCAGGAACACCTATAATGATGTCAATATCTCCGACGGTATAATTCTGATCAAGCTGGTTCCACCGCCTTCTAGACCCTGCAAATGAAACAAGAATATTTGCATGTTTTCTGAGCAAATCTACAATGATCGGATCAGCAATCTCATCATGTTCCTGAATGGTCATTCTGGTTTTTTCAGTATGGGCTTCAAATTCAAGTCCAACTTTGATAGAGTTGATATACTTGACGGTGGAGGTTCCAATCATATCCCCAATAGCAAGCGACTTAACAGCTTCTTTGAGTTCTTGGAGAGTTCTGATTCCAGCTTTTGCAAGCTCTTTGGCTTTATTGACTCCAATGCCTTTGATTTTGGAAATTTCAATGAGATTGGCAAAGTCGGAATTTTTGAACTCTTCATATCTTTTGAAGGTCCCGGTTTTCAAGAAGGAGTCAACTTTTTCAATAAGTCCTTTTCCAAAACCAGAAAGCCCTTTGACCTGTTCAACATCAGTAATATCAAAGGGCAATTTTTTGATTGTGGCAATTGCATTGAGGTAAGCCTTGGCAGGAAAGACCCGCTTCAAAGATTCTTCATAGAGGCTAAGGTCTTTGAACATCTTAATCAGTTTATCGTTATTCATTTGAATCTCCTTTGGTTATATTTAATTATAACACCTGAATTCAAAAAGTAAACTTAAAAACGAACTTCAATGTATTTTTCAAAAACCATAAGATGGACATCATCAGTGGTGAGTTTTTTTCCCATCATCGTTTCATACATAAATTTGATATGATTCCAAATATCCCAGGAATGTGCATATCGATATCCAGGCTTATAAAAAATTCTCCAGCATCCAAAGCGATTCATTTTCTTGCAAAAAACATTCGGCAATCCGGCACAAAAAGAAATAAATTGAACATCCCACATAATATTCTCCTTTGGTTGTTAATGGATATTAAAATATAACACCTGAATTCAAAAAGTAAACTTATTTTAACCTTTAAGAGGGAAACTGTCGCAGTCCATTTCAATAATTTTTTTGAACCATTCTGAACAAATCTCTTAAGAGACCATTTCCAAGTAGACCAACTTCATCAATATGAAGAAGGGCTTCATAAAGTTTAGACCTATCTTCTTTCGTCATTGAAATTATCATTTCAGATACGGTCATATCTTGAATTATTTCTTTTGCTTCTTTTCGATCTTCTTCCATTTCCATAACTCCTTTTATTATCCAGCCAGAGTTCCGCCTTTTCTTTTCATTTCATCAATTTCATGATCGGCACAAAGTTTTTTGAACAAAGCCAAAGCTTTTTTCCGATCCTTTCTGACTTCATAATCACTGATTTCCTTTGTTTTTCCATTCATCCAAATATAATGATTTCCAAATCCATCAGTTGTCAGCAACCCAATAGTTTTATCGGCATTCATTTCAATAACTCTGAAAGGAAAGGAAGGAATAGGCGGAACTTTCATTTTTAATCTCCTCAATTGTTATTGTATATTTTAATATAACACCTGAATTCAAAAAGTAAACCTTACAGAAGGTCATACTTGTATTTGAACATATTTTCCACAGCGGCTTTATTTGGATCATCCTCAGCAATTTTTACTTCAAAGTTTCCATCAAGAGTATCATTGAGAACTGCAAGCATGTTCCAATAATCATTAAAATTGATAACTTTACAATTCAGTGCATCTTCAGCATCATCATAGGTTACTTTAATATTTTTGACTTGACCGATCTCAACACCGAAATCTTCAGTCAACATTTTAACAAGTTTAGCTTTACGTTCTGACTTTTTTTCATCTTCATCAGGCCATCTGGTGACTTTTACATTCAACGTGAATTTGATACCTTTATTTTTCATAAGGTATTCCAGAACTTCTTTCATGCATTCATACATATCATCACGATCCTGAGGCCACCATCCGAAGAATTCTTCATGGTTTACAAAAGCTCCAACGGCTTCATCTCCTTCAACCCATTCGGGATCACCGTTCTCATCAGTATGGTCAAAGTCTTCATAGGAGCAGCGACGGAAGATCGTAATCGTATTTTCTCCAACTTCAAATTCACCTTCGTGGGAGTAATAATTGATACATTTTTCAAAAAGTTTTTCAAGATCCATTTTGTAACCTTCCATTTTGTAATTTCCTTTGTTGTAGTGGATATTAAAATATAACACCTGAATTCAAAAAGTAAACAGAAAAAAAAAGCCGAAGGTTCGGCTTTTACTTTCTCTTCTTCCACTCCCAGTTATAAGTCCCACTCATACTTTTGATTCGATCATGCTCTTTTGCCATCCTCACTACCACAGTAATGATCGAAATCATTCCAATGAGGAATAGCAGAATGACACCTGCAAGTAGAATGATGATTCCTTCGTTCATGAGCTTTCACCTCTCAAATACCGAGGAAGTCGAACATTTCAAGCACCTTTTCGGAACTCAGGTCGCAGAACCAAGAAAGAAAGTTGCAATTCTTCTGCTCATACTTCTCGTTGATGTAATTGTATCCGGTAAATCCGACATTTTCGTACATGTCCATGAAATCATCAAAACCCATGCAGTTAATTCTGCGAGCAAATTCCTGGAACTGAGCGGTGGTGAATTCGGTCTTCATATTTTCTTCTCCTTTTGTTTGGTTTTTTACTGATATTAAAATATAACAAGCGTTTTCAAAAAGTAAACCTTATCTGTAAAATTGCAGATCATTGATATTCAGATCTTGATCAACATTAAAGATCATTCCATCAATTTTTCCAGTTTTGAAATAATAATCATTACCAAGATTCAGACAAGGAATGTCATAGATGTACTTATGAACGAACCTATGAGTATGTCCACAGAATACAAATTTGAAATTCTTATCTTTTAACTGCACAAGGAAATCTTCACAACCAGAATATGCATTATAAGGTGAAAGAGGATCTTCAACACTAAACAAATTCAATTCCTCATGGGGAACTGTGTGAGTAAGTAGAATATGATTTTTATTTTTGTCAATTGAATTGAGAATGTTGTTTTTGCAAACTTCATGTTCCTTCATAGGATCAAAATCTTCAATGCTTACATCAAGCCACCCATTAATGATTTCACCTTTCATTAGAAGTCTGCTGTGATTCAAAGACCAATCATACCAAAAAGCATTCCCAACAATTCTGGTATTATCCACATCAAAATAATGATCAATGTCTAAACATGAAACATTTGATCCAGCAAATTCCTTCTTCATCTTTTGATATTCTTGAAGAACTTTAGGATAACTTTGGTAAGCGAACTCATGATTCCCAAGACAGAAAACAACAGTCTTTCCATCAAAAAGATAATCAAGTGCATCAAACACATTAATGAAAGCAGGAGCAGTACTTTCAAAAACATCCCCTGAAATAAGAACTAAATCATAATTAGCAGGAATGTTGTTCTTCAGAATTCTTTTGTATTTATCAAGATAGAATCTTGACGAATAGTAATTTTTGTTGATATGCAAATCAGAAAGTACGAGGATCTTCATAATCAATACTCCAATTTGTAAACTCCACGACTGATTCTGTGGAGATGACGATGTTCCACTTTGGAAGGCTTCATCAGATATCCGATCTCCCAGTGCTCACACTGACAATCAATATAACTGTGAGAAAGGAAACTCCACTTCTTGGTCATAACCTGGAGAGCACAAGAATAAAAACCTCTGTGAGCAATGGGATCAAAAGTCATCCCTTTATATTCCACAATGAATTTAACCAAATCGGTGCGACGAATCACTCCGCCTTTAGATTCAACAAAATTCATGATAATGCTTTTGAAAGTTTTCTTCATTTCAATCTCCTTTTGAATTTATATTAAAATATAACATTTGAATTCAAAAAGTAAACTTACAAAATGAAAAAAGCCGAGAGGTAAGAATACCTTCGGCCTTAATCTATCCCGCAGATCGAATCCTCAACTAGCTCCGTCGGAGCTGTCTCCGAGAGGACTGGCCGCTTCCGGGCAACCACGGCCAACAGATCAATGTCGGAGTCATTTCACTGCTCACTAATACTAATGACCTTCAATTTTCCGGAAACTGAAGGGAGTTTTAGGAGTCGCGATCTCCTCTTTTGGCTTGTCTAACAACTTTCTTTGCTTCTGCTTTTGCTTTTTGCTTTGCCGGAAAAGAAACGGACTTACCATGGGCAGTTTCTCCTCTGCCCAGACCATGTTCTAATATTATTAAAACTTCTAAATCTTTTACTCATGGCAAAAGATCAGGTACCGCTCTTTCAACGGATTTTATACATCCACAGGTGAAGTAAACCGGTCAAAAAACCTTCTTAACCTGCGATCCTCGTATTCTCAGTTGAGCTCTTCGCTTTCTGATTCTCCGGGATCTATTATAAAACTGATTTCCTTTTCTCATCTGCTCAGACTAATAAAATCAACAGCGGAATTTCTTTATCCGCTCAGTCAACTTTATCAGAGCAAACCTACTTCGGAATCAGCTTATCTCAAAATTTTCAATCATCTAACGGAATCTCTTCCGTATTTTTAATATAACTTTCAACTTGAAAAAGTAAACAAGAAAAAAGAAAAAAGAAAAAAATGTAATTCAACATTCTCGACTAACGATTGGTCGTTCGAAGTCAGAACAGCAATCAGGATTCATTCGAACGCTTACCTGAATCTCCGGTCTTTCCGGCATCGTTTTAGTTAAACTATTGCTGTCTTATAGAATGTTGAAAAATCAAATCTGAACAATTTAAGCTCAATAACCGACCAAGTTAATATAAGCTCCACCAAGAAAGTTGGATTTGAACCAACACTCTCCGTTTCTCGCGGTGTTTTCACCATTTAAACTACCTCTTGAAACCATCCAGATTTAATCTGTCCATTTTCAAATCAGCTTCGGAATTTTTATTTTCCGTATATTATAGTATAACTTTCAACTTGAAAAAGTAAACTCTTTAGTGATAAAATTTTGGGAGAATTTCCAGAACAAAATGTTGTTCGGCATCTTCATGAATAAATCCACCCAAGAAACCTGCCAAAGTCTTCTTTGTATCATAAATGATTTTCATTGCTTCTTTGAATGGACGAGGCTGTCCATCAGGATATGCACAGATAAGATTGTATGCCTTAGTAATAAGATCACAGGTTTTTGTTGCATCCTTTTCAAAATAAATTCTATTGATTACTTCAGCAACTTCCTGAGCGAACTTAAACTTATCAAATTTGTCATTCGCTGACTTCTTTGACTTTTTAGTCTTACTTACAGTTTCACAATCTTTTAGATATCGATTGACAATTTCATTTCCCATTAAATAAAGATCAGGCCCAACAACTCCAGGAATGCCTGAATCTTCAAAAATAAATTCTACCTTATCAATGATATCTTTTGTTAGTCGAACAACAACATGATCCTTTTCTTCTTCAATATCAATAAACTTGTCATTCCCAAAAGTGATTGTCATTTCTTTCATCTTTAGAACTCCTCCTCTATTTGAATCTTCACAATTTACTTTGTCTTTTCACTCGTTCTGCTTTAATTTTTATCAGAAATTCCGATAAACCCCGGAACACTGAGAATAAATCCATCCTTAGTCCTAACGACATCACTATGTCCAGTAGCAGGACTAATGACATCAGAACGGTTAGCAGCTTGAGCAACAATTGCACTAACAATATAATAAGTATTTTCCTTAGGCTCTGGAAGCCCTTCAATTTTCCCAAAGGAAACTGATGCAATATTATTTTCATCAAATTTTGAGTATGTCATAGAAACCCTTGCAACATCACCAGATGCCTTGTAGATTGTTCCATCGTTAAGCCTAATATCATGAGGCGTGAGGTTAATGAATTCCATGATTAAAGGTCTCCTTTCATAAGAATGTCAACGTGAAGATAATAGTTACGATCAAAGTAATCCGTCTGAATATCAGAGTTATCATAGTTATATGCTTCTCCAATCTTAAAGATTTTATTAAGAGCAACATCATCAACCATGTAAGCTCTAGCATCCATTGCAATAACGCACCCGCCATTTGCTTTGGTCTGTTTTACAATTTCACTGAAAGATGAAAGAGGACCATCCTTAATACTAATGTTAATTCCATTGCTGGAATTCTTTCTTACAGAAAACTTCCATTCTTTTCCGAATGCTTCTTTCAGATCTACTCTCAGCTGCTTACAGATCCAAGTACGATTAAAACGTTCTGGATTGTTTTTATCAAATTTCTCTCCAACGAAATTCATCTTTCTTTTTCTCCTTATTTAACCTTGTAAAATTTTCAGGAAGTAGGGCTGAATAAATTTGGAAACATATTTAGAAGCTTCTTTGCGAACTCTATCAAAATTGAATTCCATATTTTCAGAAGCTTCTTTATATACTTCTTCTTCATATTCTTTATTGAAATCATTCCACATATCTTTGAGGTAAGAACCAAGAATCATACCGAACATTCTATCATTGAGTTTCGTGGTATCAATTTTGCTCAGAACACTCATAAGTCTGGATTCTGTAACGAATTCAATAATGATGTTGAACCATTTCATTTCCACTTCATTCATTGGAAGAACTTCTTTAGGCTCTTTGTTTTTGGAAATACGTTCTTTGAACTTAGTGCCTTTCTTTTTAAGGATAACCCTTTGACCATTGGGTTTGAAAAGTGCTCTATTAGGTTTGATAACAATACCTTCAGCAATGTTTCCCTCGATAATCGGAAGTCCCCAAAGAATATTGCCAGCTCTATCAACAAAATCAATTGGATAATCCATGCATTCCTCTGCAGTTCCTCTTCCAAGAATAATAGGATAAGGAAGATTTACGGCTTTACAATATTTCACCACATCATCTTGAGTAAGAATTGCATGAGTTTTTCCATCAGGAAGCCTAATGACAATATCGAAAGGAACCCATTTGTTATCAGGATGATAATCCACTCTTCCCTGGATTTTGATAGCGCCTTTTACTTTTTCCACATCAGGGTGACGATACATACCGCCACAGAGTTCTCCATAGACGGTAAGGACAAATGGAAAGGTCAATTCAGGAAAATCTTTCTGAATAAGCTCTTTCATCTTGATGAGTTTCTCTTTTGCTCTTTCTTTCATGAAACAAGCAGTAGAACCTTGAAAGTCAGAACCAGGAGCATATACTTGAGTTCTGGAACCAACAATGAAGTTTCCATTTTCATCAATAGAGCATTGGCAATTACTTCCATCAATTTTCAATTCAATGACATATTCAATGGAAGGATCAAAGAATCCCTGCTCTTTTAATTCATTGATGAATTTATTGTTATACGTATTTTCAATTTCAGAGTATTTTTTGAAAATCATTTTTCAGCCTTTCATGCTATTTTTAATTTCATCAATCAATTTCCAATTTGCTGCTTTGCTGAAGATAACTTCTCTAATGTTTTTATCAGCTCCATTGTTTTCAGAAAATCTGTAGAAACGATCAAGACTATAGTCATAATTTTTAAGGAAGGGAGTTTCAATAATTACTTCATATTGAATTTCTTCACGAGTATTGCAAATAACAATCTCAGCTCTGCTCATTTCATAAGCATTCATTCCAGTCATAAAAATCTTAAGGAATTCCAGTCTGACGTCCTGCGAAGAAAGATTTTGAGTTTCGTAGAAAAATTCATCATTGTTTCGATCAATAAAATAAACTGAAAATTTCCAACCCTTTTTCATTTTGTTTTCAAGGCAATTGAAAAGATCGGTAAAAGTTTCAACGGCCTTCATTCTTTCTTTAGAATGGTCCCAAATCTTCAACTTCCAAGGATTATCGTAATCTTTCACATCAAAGATCTTTTCATCAAGAAAAGCTTTGTAATCTTTCTCTTCATCAAGTTCGGCAACCGCTTTCTGATGTTTTAGCTCTTCAAGCTGTTCTTCAAGTTCTTTAATTTTTTTATCAAGATCAGTCATTTCTTTTTCCTTTCCAGTTGTATTTCTATTATAATATAACAGAGAACTTGAATTTATAAACTGAAGTATAAACAAAAATGCCTCAAAGATTTGAGGCAAAATAAGATGGTAGCCGGGACGGGACTTGAACCCGTATGCCTTCATCAGGCGACAGATTTTAAGTCTGTTGCGTCTGCCAATTCCGCCACCCGGCCATAAAATTTATTTTTTAAATCAGCTTCTGAAGTTTCCTTCTGTATTTTTATTATAACTTTTTTTCTTAAAAAGTAAACTCTTTAATTATCTGTTATTCTTCCAAAGATTTTCCATCTCTTCAAAAGTAAGATTACGAAGTTCTGAAATGGAAAGTTCATATTCTACATTCCAAAGATTGATTTCATTATTTTCCCAAAGCTCAAGTTCTTCTTTAGATGCAGCATGAAAACCATATTCATCCATTTGCTGCAAAGGATAGGAACTAATGATTTTTGCTTCTTTACCATAATCAATAACTTCAATGACCCCGCCGTTATAGGTTTTCACAAACCATTGATAGGCTTCTTCAGGGGTGTTGAAAATTTTTTCATCAGCTTTGATTCTTGTAAAGGTTCCACTAATCTCTCCATTCGTATAATTGTCTTTGAAATAATTTTGATTGACAACAACAAGATATTTCATCATTTTTCTCCTTGTTACCTCAATTCTGATCTTTTCTGAGATTAAAATTATAAACAAGTTGTTCAGGTTTAAATTCAAGGAAAATTGTTTCAGGATCATACCATGTGAGGTGAAGATCATACTTTTTCATGAAATTTTTCAATTCAGGAGACCCATCAAAAAGATCTTCATTATAATAATCAGCAATGGGCTTGCCATGAATAGTACATTCATTAGAAGTCCAAAGACCGTTTACTCCAAAAACACAACACTCATTTTTATCTGAGCCTCTCCAAAATTCAGAAAGAGGTTTTACAAAATTATGTCCTTCATCCATCAATCCTTTAAGCAATTCAACAAGTTCAAACTCTTTTTCAACTTTCTTATTCAACATTTCTAAATCCTTCCTTTCTTTTTATATTATAACATTTTGAAATGAATAATAAACTAAAAAGCATTCAGAGCCAGATTCAATTCAAAGGAGAGAAAAATCAAATCCAGGTTTAGGTTAACCAGACCATTATCTGAATGCGTATATTTTTATTTTAATCATTTTTAAGAATAATTAAAAATTTGTAAAATTACTGAATGTTCCATATTTAATAAACTTTACAATATCTAAAAAATTTTGATATTTATCAATAAGTTCTTTATCACTGTTTGCTTTTGCTGTTGCTAATTTTTTTGCAAAGTATTCTTCTAGTTCATTAAGTCTTTTTAGTTGTTCATCTGTCATTTTTATCTTAGTGCTTTCCTATTTTGACTTTGAATTTTCAACTTCAACTTTGAATTTTCAACTTTAAATTTGTATAGACTATTTCAACTTAAAGTTTGAAACTTCAACTTCAATTTGAATAAGTTAAAGTAATTTTCTATTCTGATTGTTATTTATAACTTCTAAATAACAAATAAACAATTCAAAAATAAAATTGATCAATTATTTTGACAATACTTCATCATCGCTTCAAGAGTTTTAGCATCAAGGTTGCAAAACCAATTGAGGAAAGATTCACGACAAAGATTAAACTTTTCGTTAATGTAATCCTTCGAAGGATTGCCAAAAATCTCAACATACATATCGGCAAAATCAAAATCGGACATACAATTGATATGACGGGCGAATTCCTGAAATTCATGAGCGGTGAAACAGGTCTGAGTGTCATTCATTTTTATTTTCTCCTTGTTTTTAGGTAATTTATAAATGGTACTTCGGGCGAGACTCGAACTCGCGACCCTCTGCTTAGAAGGCAGATGCTCTATCCATCTGAGCTACCGAAGCATTTTTCTCATATTTCAATATAACTTATTCATTCATCTTGTAAACCTTTTATTGAAAATTGATAATATAAAAATATTGACATTTAAAGTTGTTTTTCATTCACCTTCTTTTTTTTTGATAGTATAAAAATTATTGACATTTAAAGTTGTTTTTCATTCACCTTCTTTTATATTATATAATAAGGTAACAGTAGAAAATTTGAATTGAATTACTTCTTTATTTAATGTGTTTTAATTAATGAAGTTACACCAAGTATTGATGGAATTTTATTTTGAATTATTTTGAATTCAATTCAAAATTTGATTTGTAGCAATGAGAAAGTGATTTTGGAAATGATCAATGGTATTCTTTGATACCATGTTTTCATTTGAAAAATAAAGGATGCTGATATTAAAAATATAACATGCAAAGTGAAAAAGTAAACTGAAAATCAAAGAAAAATCAAAAATAAATGCAAAATAAAAATCAGGATCAAGTTTACTTTTCCATTGTATATGTTAAAGAAACTTTGTACACTATGAACACTTTTCCCCGCCCCTTTGGGACAGACAGGAAAATGAACTCTCTCCTTTTCTCTGGTTGATATTAAAATATAACACGATCGATGTGATAGTAAACTTAAGTTTACTTTTAAGTGATCTTAGTTATATTCATAATAGTTAATTCATTAAACGAAAGGAATACGAAAAATGAAGAAGCTTGTTTTGATCGGTTTTGTTGGTGTTGTTATGCTCGGACTTGCTGGCTGTACTTATACTAATGTTTATGCTCCTACAGAAGTTGTTCGTGTATTTCCTCCTCCGAAGCCGCTTCCTATTATGTTCAGGCATGAAGGATATCCTGAGACCTATCACCTTCCTTCTCCTAAGCCTTTTCCCCGTCATCACCGTCCTATTGATCGCTCCACCTCTCCGAGGAATCTTTGTCCGGAATGCAGGCATAAGCTTTCTCATCCGAAGTGTTCGCTTTGCGGTAAGTGAAGTTTATTTTTTTGAAAAAGGTGTTATATTTTTTAAAAGATATAACACTTTTTTTATTTTGAAAGGAGAAAAAATGAAAGAGTCTGTTTTCGTTGCAAAATTTTTCAACAATAAAGATGAAGAACTTATTATTGATGGACTTATAGATTGCATTGAGGCGGCAAAAAGATCAACTGTTGAATCAAGTTTTCTTTGGGAAGTTATTTCCATTTTTGATACTGATGATAAACTTGTAGCGAAAATCGATTTTAAGAGAGATATGTTTTCTAATGGCTATAAGTTTAAAATGTTGGAAATCAATCACTTGTAAAGGAGAATCAAAATGAAACACATTATTTTTATATGCTTTATGCTTTCAATGACTATTATTGGATTTATCATTCTGTATCATGTTGTTTATGAAGACGGATATAAAGCAGCATGTGGAGATTTTTACAAAGGCAAATTAAAGTATGATCTCGTGACTAATCCTGATGGCACACGAGTTTGGAAAAAGATTAAAAAATAAAAATAAGGAAAATTAGAATATGAAATGTCCAAAATGTAAAAAGAAATTGACAAGAACGCCTGCTTCATTAGGCGGAGATCAGAATTCTACTAAAGAAGATTTTTGCATTAAGTGTTGGCATCGTTATACTGATGATGAACTGAAAAAACTTAATGAGAAAAATGAAAAGAATAAGTAAGTTTACTTTAAAATGTTAGATTAAATAGGAGAACTAAAAAATGATGGAACAGTCAAAAATCAATATGATTCAGGACATGATCAATGAAGAAATTTCAAATCGTGGTTTGATTACTAAAGATGGGAAGATTGTTTTTGCTATCAATAATTTAACAGTTTCATTTCCAATTGATAAAAATAAGCCTGCTTGGAAGATTCTGAATGAAAGCTATCCCTATATGTATCGTGCACTTGAAGATGCAATTTTTGATGAACTTCATCCTTACTAATTGGTTTACTTTTTGAATTCCGGTGTTATATTTTAATATTGAACAACCACCAAAAAGAAAGGAAACACGTCATGATCAAATCTGAAATCATGGATTTCGTTGAATCCAAAGGTACCGCTACTCGCCGGGAAATTGTTCAGTTTTATGTTGAAAAAATTAAGGGAAGAATCTTTGATCCTATTAAAGATCGGAATGTTTTAACTGTTGCATTAGGTGGTCCGGAAAAGTATTCTAAAGGGTACACTCGAGGCTATCTTAGGAAATCTGCTGGGAAAGACAAAAGATTCCTCGCCAAGAAGAAAAGAAATGAGTATTATGTTGAAAAGGGACTCTAATCCCTTTTTTAAGTTTACTTTTTGAATTCAAGTGTTATATTATAATAACAACCGCAACAACTTGATGGAGAACAAAAAATGAACTATGTAGTGATTCACAAAACTCAGCTGAATGAGAATGCCGAAGTTTTTGGACCTTTTGAAAGTATTGCAGCTGCTAAATCTTGGATGGCGCAGGATCTTGGAGATGCTGTCAAAGCTCTTGAAAGTCGCGGTGACAAAGTTAAAGATTTTTGGATCGACGGCGGAACTGAGAACGGAAAATTTGCAAACTGTGGAATTGAGCATACAAATGAAACTTGGGAAGTTGCTGAATTCTTTGGAAGATAAGTTTACTTTTTGAATTCAGGTGTTATATTTTAATATCGATAACAAAATGAAAGAAGAAGTAAACAAATAAAGAGGAGATAAAAATATGAAATCGTTCATCGTTCTTTATACCCCTGAATCCGGCCACCTTGAATCTTTTGGCCCCTTTGAAACCTATGCTTCCGCCAAGGAATGGATGGCACAAGATTTTAATGACAATATGAAAGTTGCAAAAAAGTTTGATGTTGATCCTCAGTGGACTTGGAATGAAAGATCCTATGGAAATCTTGGCTCTTGTACTATTGAAGGTGTAGGCAGTTGGCAAATTGTGGAACTCACAAAATAAGATTTACTTTTTCTCGTCAAGTGTTATATTTCAATATACAAATCAAATAAAAGGAGATTCAAATGAATAAGCTTACCAAGATTGTTGATATCATTCACAATGATGAAGATAGTGTTATCCTTCGGGTTCAGGAAGGTAAACGAGTGGAACTCCTTACGACTGGATGCTTTAGTGGTAATGAGGAAATGATCATCATTTCCAAGCAGACCAAACGACATGATGGCATTGCTTTTCGAATTATGGAAGCCAATGGCAATAGTTTTTCCTTCACGGACAACACTCTCGTTTCCTCAACCCTCGCTGCAATGAAGAGCCTCATCAAAGAAACCGTGGTCATGGATTTTGGCATTCCGATTGAGGATCTCAGTTATGTGGAACTCCTGAAGCAGTTCAGCTACATCAAATCCCTTGAAGATGATCTGAATGCTCAGCATGCTTTTAAGATCAGTGGATTCTCCAAGGATGATATGGTTCTCAGAAAAGATGGTGCTTATATGTGTCATATCTCTCTGGACAATGCTATGGATTACCTTGAAGAACGGTATCATATTGTTTCAAAGACTCATAGTAATTCCAAGAGCACCGGTTGTGACATCTACACTGTGGAAACTTCTCCGAAGAGTGAGGAAAAATAATACGGTTTACCTTTTTCCTCAAAATGTTATAATATAACAACCATTAAACTTCAACCAAAAAGGAAAGAAAATGAAGATCATTGCCAAAATTTATGAATACTCCTTTGAAGATAATTACACCGAAGGAGAAGTGGATGGAAGGTCCAATTATGTTGAAATTGAGCGAAGGACTTATTCTTCCATTGAAGAGGCTATCAATGATTTCAAAAAGCGGTATGAAGATTCAAAATACGGTGTTGAATTTGTTGGAGACAATCTGATTGTTGCTCCGAAAGGAATGAAGAAGGGCGGAGAATACGGTTGGAATGATCCTACTGAGAAAGAAATTGAAGCATGGAAAGCCGGAAAGATCAACCTCTGGGATGTGGAAACTCAGCTCAAGCTCTTCAAAGAGGAAGAGGTCTCTGATGATGAACTTGAAAAATTCTTCAAATGAAGTTTACTTTTTTAAAACTGATGTTATATTTTAATATCAATCAAATGAAGGAGAATGAAAATGAATTTTGAAATCGGAGATGTCGTTAAAACTAAAGGTGGGAATCTCGGAATTTTTGCGGGCTTGAATGCAAAAGGGGATGCAATGATTAAGATTGCATATGTCCGTCCTGGCGAGGGCCTTAGATTCATTCACAATAAGGGGAAGGTTGAAAACCTCACATTGATGGAAAATCCTTCCTGTGTAGGATGTGTCTATAATCGTTATATTAGCTATTATGAGGCTTCCTATGGGAAATATCAGCCGATCACTGATTACAGCAACATTGATATGTCAAAGCTTGGTCAAGGATGTCCGAAGGTTGCGAATGAATTCAGAAAAAGGTATGCAAAGTTTTTTACAGCTGATGGACATTTTGATGAAAAACTTGTTCAGTGTCCAGAAAAGAAAGATTAACGGTTTACTTTTTCAGTCAGCCTGTTATATTTCAATATCACCACCAAACAAAAGGAGAATAAAAATGAGTCAGTATACCCGTCTTGCTTCCAATGATGAACAGGAAAAAGTGATTGCCACCATCGAACGTTGGGCAAAGAAGATCGGAAAGCCGATCTGCGGAGCGGATCTCATCGGTAAGTATCATGATTGTGTGATTCTTGATCTCACCTATCAGGGCTGTGAAATTTACGTTCATGCCAATGGGTGGGAAGATACCGAACATGGATATCCCGGTGTTACCTGCAAGAATGTCCATATCCAGGGTCCTGATTGTTTCGAAACATTCAAGACTGCCGCCTTGAGTTAATCGGTTTACTTTTAAAGAAAGGGTGTTATATTAAAATATAAACGAAAGGAACCAACCACTGATCAAAAGGTCTGCAGTTCGGTAAGGAAGACGTATTGAAGGTGGTGGTGTTTCCTGGAGTTAGAAACAAGTCTCGTTGAACCTTCAGAGTAGTACGTCCGCGGCGTCGGTAAGGTTCATGGAGCCAGGGATCATTATCGGAAGTAATGTGTTCTGGTATGCCAAATGTGGTAGAGCAGCCGAGTTTAAACTCGTTCGAGTTCGGTGCGTTGGAGGTTCGACTCCTCCTCAGAACATGGAAGTCTTCGGCCAAAGCTCCTTCCCTTCTGTGATATGGCCCTGAAATGGAAGTTCCGGTATTGGCCTATCGGAACTTCTTTTTTTGTTTATTTTCTCAAGAAAGATGTTATATTATAAATAGAAGATGGTTTGTTAGTTCATCGGCTAGAACAGCTGGTTGTCGCCCAGCAAAGAGGAGTTCGATTCTCCTACAGACCGAATTTTATCGCGGGATAGAGCAGCGGTAGCTCGGCATGCTCATAACTTGCAGGTCGGTGGTTCGACTCCACCTCCCGCTACCATTTTATGCGGGTGTAGCATAGTGGCTCATGTCCTGGCCCTCCAAGCCAGTTACGCCGGTTCGATTCCGGTCACCCGCTCCATTTTTTGAATTGAGTGAAGCATATCAAATAAATAATTCTAGAAAAGAATTTTCAATTTTTATGCTATACACCAAGAAGCTCCGTCTTTACCAATTTTACCTTTGTGTGATCATGGCAATTCTAACAATCTTGACCATGATCACTATTGCTTCATGCATTTAATTTCAATCATTTTTTATTATATTTTGAATAACTAATTGAAAGGCAAAACAAAATGGATCCTGTTTCAGATTTAGCTATTAGTTTGTCATGTGAAGTGGAAAAGCTAAAAAGTATGTTAGAAAGAGAACGAAAGTTTGTAAGAAATTATTCTTTCTTTGTTGTCATTTTTTTAATTGTTCTATGCTTTACTATAGGATTTCGTTATGGAACTAGATACGGGTACAATAAAGCCATCAATGATTATTCTCAGGGAATATTGAAGATAGATCAAAAATAATTCTGTTTACTTTTTGAATTCCATTGTTATATTATAAAAAGGAGGATTAGAACATGATTTACCAATTTCCTAATGGAGATGTTTATCGAATCAGAAAATCCATTTCATCTCCTGGAGCAGTTCTTGAAAAAATTGATTCTATAGGTGGATATCCTGAATGGGTTATAGAATGTGAAAGCTATAAAGATGCAAAAATCATGTTGTGTGACCTTCTTGGTTATTCCACTTTTGCTTTATGGAAGTTGGAACAGTTTCAAAAGAGATGAAGTTAACTTCAAGTCTACAACTTCGACTTCACTTCAGCTAAAACAGAGTTGACTACTTAGTAGACTAAAGTGAAGATCGGTTTACTTTTTCAGTCAGTCTGTTATATTTTAATATACAAAAAACAACAAGAAAGGATGAAACTTATGATTTCCCCGAACTTCAACATTCGCCCTGTCAAAGACGTGTTCAAGGAAGTTCTTCCGAAATGCTATGATATGCTCAGCATTGACTATGATGATCAGATCATCGAAAGGAATGCCGAAAATCTTTGGTCCGAATATGGCAATGACATCATGGAATGGATGGAAGGTTTCTTCGGCATTTTTTATTGGGATGAGGAATACAGTGTGGCAATGACTGTCATGGAAAATTACATTGCCATGTTGGAATCTCAGAATAAGAGGGGAAATCACATTGAGATCAGTGTGGAAGATTGGTGGGCTGAACTGATTCAGGAAGCCATGATGGCCAATGCTGAAAACCTCTTTGATGCCGAAGGACCGTTGAACTTCTACGGTGAACCTCTTTTTGATAAGGAGGAAAACTGATGAAAGATCTGCTTTGCAAATTCAAAGGCTACGAGGTAGAAGGAATTGCTTGGATCCTTTGTTGGGGAGGTCAGGAAGGCCATATCCGCATGGATAAGAGATTCATTGAGTCTGAAAAAGATATCAATAAGGCGATCAATGATGCCGGTTTTGGCTGCCAACGAATCATGTATGCATGGGTCCATGTTTATGCAATCTTCGATCATGAAGCTCGTCTGTTTCTCTACGATAAGTATGTCAATCTTTTGAATCCTGATGAAGAAGTTCCAGCCGAATGCAAAGAAAATATGGAACGCTTTTATTGAGGTTTACTTTTTCAGTCAGCCTGTTATATTTTAATATACAACAACCACCAACGAAAGGAACTCCACAATGAAGAAAGAATACACCAACCCTCTGTTTCAGAACTGCAAAATTTCTCAGATCTACGTCGGCAAGGATCATTATTGCCGCTGTGGCTGCGGCGGGGAGTATTATGGTTTCAATCCCAACTCTCCGTTCATCCGTAGGACTCTCACTCGTGCGTACAACACTTACAAGAAGGATCCCTCCAGCTGTGAGATCTTCAACGGCGACGGAACTCAGGAGAGTTGGATCAACATTCCCACCTCCCTCATCGGTCCCGGTCGTTGCATCTGCGTTTATTTCAAAGGCGAACTGATGACCAAGTAAAGAAAGGGGAAGTTCAAATGGAAAAAAGAGATTTCATTTATAAGTATCTGTCTTGGGTCGATGATCCTTCCATTCTTTTGATTACAAGTGCAATATTCTTTATTCTTTTTTTCGGGGGTATATCCATTCTTCCTAATAAGGATAAAATCAATATGAATAAAGAAAAAAGTTATATGAATGTCAAAGGGAATTTGATCGTAAATATTGAAAAGAAATGACCAAGTAATTCAGTTTACTTTTTCAGTCAGTCTGTTATATTTCAATATACAACAACTCCAAAAGAAAAGGAATTCTCAAATGGAAAAAGCTCGCGAAAAAACCAACGAATCTGTCAGGGAAGCCGTCAAGGTTGTTCTCTTTGTGGTCACCAATGTGGACATCGGACAGAACTCGGACTTCGCTCCCCACTGTCTCGGAATCTTCCCCACTTACGAAGCTGCCAAGACCTTCGTCAAGGAGGATATCTTTGATTTCAAGGATGATCTCTACAACAACTTCGGAGAAGAGCCGGATACGGATTACGAAAAATTTGTCTGTCAGACGGTCGATGGTATGTACGGCTCTCAGTGGTCCATCGATGAGGTCGAAATGGACCCCATCATTCCCGGTCGCGGATATCCCAAGGAATTCTAATTCTTGGTTTACTTTTCAGAAGATTAAGTTATAATTTAATAACCCCACAAACAAAAAACAAAAACAAGGAGAAAAAACAATGAAGACTCTCACCATCAACTTCGAAAACGTCGCTCGTGAAACCCTCACCGTCAAGTCCGAATGTGCTATGTGGAATGCTCTGCGGAAGGTCCGCGATGAGCTGACCGATGCCGATCTTGAGGCTAAGGCTCGTGTCCTGGTCACCGATGCCGACGGCAATCTGTTCAAGGACATCACCTTCAAGCGGAATGCCAAGGGCAAGATCGAGATGCCCAATGCCGTGAAGGAGACCAACCGGGTCCGCACCAAGAAGACCGCTCTCGCTGCGGAGGCTGCTGAGGAAGCCGTTGCTCCCAGTGGTGCCACCGAGGCTGAAATGTCCAATGTCCTCGCGGATGCTCAGAATCTCGCTGAGGTGAGTGAAGCCGCCGGCGAGTAAGCCAAATAAAGGATGGAGATGGAACCTCCATCCTCTTCCTAAGATTGGCTTCGGCCTTCAGATGGTTGAATAGGGATTGTTGTTGGCCTGAATGATTTAAGATCCGTTACCTCCTTTCAATCTTAGATCAGCTTCAACCATCTGAAGGCCGAAGCCACTTTACAAACTTTACAGTAGCTGAAACAGAAATGAAGTCAATGCAGTCTATGCGGACTTTGAATATTCAACTTTAAGTTCAAATTTTCAACTTTAAGTTCAAAACATATAAGGAGAAAATAAAATGAATCCAACTGAAGTTCCTTTTTCAATCAATGAAAATTTTGATCCTCTTAAGCAGTCACCTGAATTTCGTTACCGTCTTTTGGATCGTCTTCGTTCAGACTGCGAATACTTTTTTGGAAACGGTCATCGAAATGTCAAATACCTTTGGGGACAAGATCCTCGTACTCACATCTCTTTGATGAGGAAGCTCTATTCTTCTTTTGATATTACTGAAAGACCTGAATGGATTGATCTTGATCTCATTTCAGAATATGAAAATCGTTTCCTTGACTGAGTTTACTTTTTAGTCATTCCTGTTATATTTTAATATCACCACCAAATAAAAGGAGAATATATTATGGAATTCAGAATCAACGACTACATTTATCAGGAAATGATCAACCGTACCACGCTTCATGAAAACGGCCTTGCTGAAATTCGTGCAAAATCCGGCGAACGTATTATTATCTACTGTGGAAAGAACATCAAAGATTTTCCTGCAAAACTTTGTCATCTGGCTTATGATTTTTTTGAGCAGATCTATGATGAGATCTTTGACGAACTTCATCCCTATTAAGTTACATTCAAAGGAGATAAAGCTATGCTTAACAAAGACACTTTGGAACCCGGTCAGCCGTTTTACTACATTTTGAATGGAATTCAGGAATGGGAAAAGTGCAATTACGAAATTGCAAAGTTCTATTGGAATCCGAGATGTGGTGATCTCTTTGATGATCGGAAAATGTTCATCACCTTTGAGGAAGCTCTCTCAAAAGTGAAAGGTCTTCAGTCGGTTCATTAAACCGCCTTATTAGAATATAACATTGACCATGAAAAAGTAAACCAAAAATCAAAGACAATTCAAAGAAAAATGCATATTTTTTCACTTGGTCAAAACATGGGCTTGGTGCACTTTTCCCCGCCCCTCTGGGACAGACAGGATTAAAAGGTCCTCCTTGTAACCTCTGGTTGATATTAAAATATAACATAAATGACAAAAAAGTAAACCCGGATTACTTCGGGTTTTTCTCTTTTTCTGAGGTTTAGAAGGAGGGATCGCGGTATTCGTCGCGGCAGTTGAAGGCGAGGTTGATAGGCTCTCCGTGCTTCTTCGCATCATAGTCGATCCAATTGCTGGGGAGATGAGCTCTCCACTTGCCACGGAACCACCGAACGTACCGAGTGTAGTCCTTGTGGAGGAGAGGCTGTCCGTTCTCGTCGGTGTAGCGATAGGTCTCATCTCCGTATCCCTTACCGATGTTGACTGCAGCATAACGGGCCATGGTGAAGCCTTTGTGGTCGGGGTCCACTTCGATGATCCGCCAAGCACTGCGGTCGGTCCAGTGGAGCTCGGTAACATCCATGCCGACTTTCGGCTCCGTGAATCCGGGATTGTTCATCATCCAGTTGGTTAGGGAGCCTGTGTCTTTCATGAGCTTCATTAGCAATCCTTTCTTTTTGATTGGTGGTTTGTATTATAGTATAACAGAAAACTTGAGTTTGTAAACCGAGCAAAGCTAAAAAACTTTGATCGCTATGAACACTTTTCCCCGCCCCTCTGGGACAGACAGGATTAAAAGGTCCTCCTTGTAACCTCTGGTTGATATTTTAATATAACAGAGATCAGTGCTTTGTAAACTAAAGTAACGATCGGTTTACTTTTTCAGTCAGCCTGTTATATTTCAATATCACCACCAAATAAAAGGAGATCATCACCATGAAAAACGCCATCACCCCCGCCTTCCTGAAGAAGCATCCCAACTTCACCGTTCCCCAGGTCGGGATGGACTTCACCGTCTCTTATGGCTCCGATTGCTACGCTTGGCGAATTGTCAAGGTAGACGAGGATTGCAAAGGCTTCTTTGCTCAGGCCTATCGGCCTATCAACAAAGCGGTTTGGCCGGTTCAGGATTGGCAGTTCGAGGACGAGAACGGCAATCCCCGCCTTTGTGGAGAACCGATTCACTGCAAATACTTTTATGGCCATTGGATCAAGGACCAAGATAGTCGGTATTTCGGAGAAGTTCGGGAACGGATCAATCCCCACTTCGGCAGCCGCTGCTACTATCAGGACCCCTCCTTCTAAACCTCGGAAAAAAAGAAAAACCCGGAGCAATCCGGGTTTACTTTTCGGTCATTCCTGTTATATTTCAATACAACCAAACGAAAGGACCACCTACCATGAGAATCGTCGTCGTAAAAGAATCCTCCAATTCAGGTCGTGAAATTTTCGGTCAGTTCAAAACTATCGCCGATGCTCAAGCCTTCATCAAAGCCTCCGCCGAAGAGACCAAAGAGATGTACAAACATTCCGACCCTACCATCATGGAGTCCTGGGAACACGCCGACACGGTTCTGGAACTGTTCATCCACGATCGGTTCGAATCCACGGACCACAAGTTTTCTTGGACCATCGAAAATCTGATGAAACCTCAGTTTACTTTTTGAATCCAGGTGTTATATTATAATATCAAAACCACCACAACAACCAATCTGAAAGGAAACACACCATGAAGAAACTCACCATCAAGTTTGCCGACACCACCACCGAAGCCCGTTCCGAAGCCAATATGTGGACCATCCTCCGCGGCTTCAGGGACAAACTCGCCACTCTCGTCGCCGATGACGAAGGTCCCGGAACCGAATGCCCCGACCACGCCCTGGTCACCGATGAGGAAGGGAACCTCTTCAAAGAGATCGTCTTCCGCCTCAACAGCCATCGCAAAATTGAAATGGTCAATCTTGTGAAGGCTACCTGCCGCAGGGCGGTCGAAAAGGCCCGGAAAGCCGCCAAGGAAGCCGCCGAAAAGTTGGCCGCCAAGAAAGCCCGTAAGGCCGAGGCCAACCGTCGGTACCGTGAACGGAAGAAGGCTGCCGCGTCCGCCGCGGCTGTAGTTCCGACCGAAGAGGCTGCTCCGACCGAAGCCTAATGCCCAACATCACCGAGGACCGGACTGCGGAATCCCGGTTTACTTTCCGGGATTCTTGGTTATAATATAATATCCGCTACCACTCCAACCAACAGAAAGGAATCTTCAGCATGAAGAAGTATCGCATCGCCGCCTACGAACGGTCCTACGGCCGCACTCGGGTCTATTCCGAGATCGTGGAAGCTCCTAATCCCGCCGCCGCCCGTGCCATCTTCGAACAGCGGAATCGGAGGTCCTGGATCACCCACATCACCGAGCTCTAATCAGCTTTTCGGTAAACCGAGAAACCGGGAGGTTTCTCGGTTTACTTTTCAGTCATTCGTGTTATATTATAATACAATCAAAATCGAAAGGACTGCACCAATGAAGCTCTTCAACGTTATCTATACTGTCGCCGATGCCAATTACCGTACCTGCATCCTGACCGTCTATGCCAAGAACGAAACCGAGGCCGAGGCTTCTGCTCGTGTTTACCTTCAGGAGGAGCTCGGAGTCCGCAAGGGTCAGCTCACCGTAGTCTCAATTCTTCCCACGCTCTGCTGAAAAATTGGTTTACGAATCACCAATCCCAGTTATATTATAATATCAACAACCACCAACGAAAGGACCACTCACCATGATCACTCTCCTCACCTCCCTCGTTTCCGACAACATCGGCCTCTCCGACGAAGACATCCAGGTCAAATCCGTCTCGGCGGCTTGGAATCGGATCCGTGAGATCAGGGACACCACCGATCCTCAGATCCTCAACGGAGTCGAACTTCGGATCACCCAGGACGAACCCTCGGATCGGCTTCCCAACATCATTCGATTCACCCTGAATTCCAAGGGAAAGATCGAATTCAAGGATGCGGCCAAAGTGAAAAAGACCGAGGCGGAACTCACCGGCGGGACGATCACCTTCATCAACCCCGAAACGGGAAAGACCAAAGAAGTTCAGTGTGTGGATCCTTCCACCTTTCCCAAGCCCAAGGTGGCGGAAGTTCGGTAACTAACTGACTCAAAGGGAGGCTAACAACCTCCCTTTCCAAAAGGTTTACATTCCTCTCTATCCTGTTATATTATAATATCGACAACAGAAAGGAACATCTCAATGAAGCACTACACCATCACTTATTCCGCGGCCTTCGCCATCGGCAAGTTTATCCACGGTCAGTATAAGACGGATGCTTATTCCGAGTATGATGCAATCGACAATCTCGTCGGTTTTGTGTCCTGTTTCGGACTGCTCCGCAAGCTGGATATTCAGACCGTTTTCGCCCGCTAATTCAAACTGAAAGGAACATATATCATGAACGAACTTCCTCCTCCCCAATACATCATCCTTATCAAGGAAGGTGACGAAGAACTTCATCCTCTTTTCATCGGCACCCGGGAAGAATGCAAGTCCATAATGTTCGATGTCGTCCGTCCTCATCCTTCCGAGCTCATCATGAATGTCAAGGATCTTGACTCCGACTTCGGTTGGCATTACACCTACGAAAAGCTGAAAGGCGGAAAGATGGTCAAAATGGAAATTGCTTGTTACAATCTTCCCGGAAAGACCGTTGATGAAGCCGCCTCTTGTATCTATTGATCCTTTCTGTTGGAGTTGAAGAGAATGATGAATCCAACTTACAGACCAAGGCCACCGCCTTAACCGATCCAAATTAAGTCGTAGTGTTTAGAAGGAGCCGTAATGATCGAGGCTCCTTCTTTTTGTTTACTTTTTAGACTTCCGTGTTATAATTAAATACAAGAAGAAAGGAAGATTCAATGAAATATCTTGTAGACATAATGATCTATCGTCATCAGCCAACTCATCGAGTGATAGACGCGGAAGAACTTCCTATGCTGATAATGGAAGCTAAGAAAACCTTAGGAGCAGAACTCATCGTCCACAAACAGAATCAAAAAGGGAACTTCATTCGCATCGGGTGTTTTCAAATCGGAAAGCAGCCTATCCATGTCCGTAGGGCTTATGGTCTCGGAGTGGATTATTCAGCGGACGATGTAATTTTGAATTAGGAAGAAAGGAACTTTAATATGATAGAGCAAAAAGCCACCTTGAGAGTAGGGACCAAAAGCAGGGTCACCATTCCGGAGAGATTCTTTGACTCTATTAACGAAAACGGTGGATTCGAGAAGAAAGCTTACCTCGTTCTGAAATCATCCGCAAGAAAGAGGTTCTATCAGCATCCAGTGAGGAGGGTCTCCCTGACGGAATTCAATCCCGGCGATTTTCTTGTCATCAGCTACATCCCTTCCAGAGGTGCCTTCTTTAAGGTGGAAAAGCATGTCCTTTCTGACGTTTTGGTTTACTTTTTGAATTGAGATGTTATAATATAATATCTGAAACAATAAACGAAGTTGTGATTACTCTAATAACGAAGGAGCTTTAAAAATGTACATCATTGGAAAAAAGATGAATGAACAAGCAACCTCCATGGGTTGGTTTTGTGCATGGTTGAAGGAACAATATCAAAATAACCTTGTTTTCCTTGACCATCGGAATGATGCTAAGATTAAAATGTTGAAAACTGACGATCATGGAAAAAATATCGGCTATTTTTCTGGAAAGTACGTTGAAAGTTTTCTCTACAATGAATGGATTAATTATAATCGATTCATGGTTTATTATAATGAAATTAAAGATATTGGACCTGATGCCTTCCTAAAGATGATTCATGATGAATGGAAAAATATGATGTCCGTTGTCACCATTGAGGATGATGGATTGAGGATAAAAAAATACTAAAAGTAAAAGATAAAAAATTGTCTTTTAAAGATGTTTAAACATCATATTAGACAAAAAAATAACTTTTATTTTTAAGTTTACTTTTTGAATTGAGATGTTATAATATAATATCTGAAACAACAAACGAAAGGAACTCTTCAACATGGCTCAGTTCACCGTAGATACTCTCGATCACAACCGTCATCAGCTCACTCGGTCTGCCAAGAGGTTCGGAAGCTTCTTGGAGGCTCAGAACTTTGCCAAGAAGCTGGCGGACATGCAAATCCTCGCCGCGGAAGTCAAAGGGAAGACTCTCAAGCTTCAGCACACCGAGAGCGGCTTCAGAGCAGGAAACATGGAATTCATCGCTGTGGAGCTCTGAACAATGAAAAGTTTCATCGTCAAAACTGAAGTAGGAGAATTGATCCTTACTCTTCGGTACTTCCCCGTTTCTGAAAAGATCAAACTTTATCTTCATGGAGTTGTGATCAATGAATCGAATCAGATCACCTTTTATGAAGATAATGCTACTCTTTTTCTCAACCCAAACTACGAATCAGTTCTCAAAGGTGCTAAGAATCTAATCAATTATCATTTCATATGGGAGTCATCCTCTCAGGAGGAATTTGCTCAGTGGCTGTCTCATTTACTTTCAACTGAAAGTTTAGAAGGAATTTAAGTTTACATTCACAAGAATCGTGTTAAATTATAAATACGAAAAGAAACGTTCCATCGTAGCTCAATGGTAGAGTCACCGGCTGTAAAAACATCATTGGTGTATAGGCAGCTCCAGAAGGAAACTTTTGGATGGACAAGGCGCTAAGTCGGGGAAGCCCAATGGAATCCCGAGCTAGCAAGGATGCAAATCCTGGGCAAGTGTAGAGACTTTACACGCCTCACCTAAATCGAAAGACATGGTGAAGAGAAAGTCCAATTCAACGAAAGTTGATATGTAACCGGTTGGTTGCTGGTCCGAGTCCAGCCGATGGAGCCATTTTTATATATGCTGGGTGTCAAGCTGCTAACTTGACTTTATTATAAATTCTATTCCTTGAATTTATAAACTAGCATTTTAATTTATAAATATAATTGTTGTTAGCAGCAACGATAAAGGTAAAATAAGGAAAAATTAAAATGAAGAAGTGCAAATTTTGTAAGTCTGAATTCGATGGTTCAGGCTCTTTTTGTTCTAGTGAATGTCATGGGAAATATGCTGCATCTTTTGTAGAAAATCATAAATGCAATTTTAAAAGAAAGTGTGCACCTTATGGAAGATGGACATGTTCAAGATGTGGAATGATATTCGAAACACGAGCAAAATTATTTGAACATACTAAAAGCCATAGATTGAATCCTAATGAAAAAAGCGCATGGAATAAAGGTTTAACTAAAGAAACCGATCCTAGAATAATGAAAGGAGCGGAGACTTTTTCAAAAAGATATAAAGAAGGTATTATCGTTCCATCATTTTTAGGAAAACATTTTACAGAGGAACAAAGAAAAAAGATTTCAGACTCAATGAAACAGGCTCATGCTGAAGGAAGAGCTCATAATATTGGACAAAGTCGTTGGAATAATGAGCCATCATATCCTGAAAAGTTTTTTATAAAAGTAATTGACAATGAGTTTGAAAATAAAAATTATCAAAGAGAGTTTCCTTTCTTTAAATATTCATTAGATTTTGCATGGGTTGAAGAGAAAAAAGTTCTTGAGATAGATGGAGAACAACATGAAAGATTTGAGGAATACAAAGAACGTGATAAAAAGAAAGACGAACTTTTACTGAAAAATGGTTGGAAAGTATTAAGAATAAAATGGAAAGATGTAATGAATGATTCAAAGTATTGGATCAAAGTTGCAAAATCTTTCATTGATTCTTAATTCTTATTTACTTTTTCATAAATGAAGTTATATTAAAAATATTAACGGGGTGTGGGCCAGTCTGGTTAGGTCGCCTGCCTTGGGCGCAGGATGTCGGAAGTTCGAATCTTCTCGCCCCGATATTTGTTTTACAGTGCGGGATAGAGCAGCGGTAGCTCACGATCCTCATAAGTTCGTTGTCGGTGGTTCGACTCCATCTCCCGCTACCATTTTTTATACCACTTTTTCATTTCCTCTTTCCTTTTACGATTCTCTTTGATATTATTCTTGATTCTTTGCACTATAAGAGGGCTGAACAAAATAAGATCCAAAACAATGGAAATGATTAGGTAATATAGTATGATCTTTAGTAGCATGCACTTCTCCTTTTGGTTCTTCAATTCAAAAAATTATTTATCGGTTTAGGTTTACTTTTTGAATCTTGTTGTTATATTTTAATATCAGAAAGGAGAATTTGAATATGTCAACTCGTGAATACAAAACTCAAGCTTTTCAGGCCTATTGGAAAAACTACAACAGACTCTTCAAACCTTGCGGCCTCGTCTTCAACATTTTCACCATCTTTTTGCTGTTCCTCTTCGGCCTTTTCATTCTGATGCTTTTCATCTAACTTTCAAAGGAGACTCCAATCATGGCTACCATCACAGATGCCAACGCTGCTCTGGTCCTCGACCTCAAGAAAACTTACACCATCGTCTATCGTAACCTTCGGAAGGAACAGACCGACGAGGAAAGGCAGAAAGGACTTCGTCATCCCAAACCGATGAAGATCAAGATCTTGAACGGTCTCTATCACAACTATCCTCAGGACAGTTGGATCGGTCACGACAGTGAAGATGGCTTTTGTGATCCTCTGGGTGAAAGGGTCTACTTCGATGGAGAAAAAGTCCCGGACTACATCCCTCAGAAGGAGATTCTTTGGATCGGCACAGATGAGGATTGGCAGAATTTTCTCAAAGCAGAGTTTACTTTTTGAGCCTCTCAGTTATACTATAATATCACCGCCAATCAAAAAGAAAGGATTTGAAATGAAGGTCAAAGAACTCAAAGATATGCTCTCCCAATACCCCGATGACATGGAGGTAGAATTCTACACTTTTCTCAAGGAACCTCTTGACATCATATGGGACAACGGTCCCGGACAGGTCATCATGGAGGACATCAGCTTGGACCAACGTGAGACAAGAGATGGGAAGAAGGAAAAGTTCGTTTCCATTTTGGTAGGATGATTAGGAATAGTTGACTTGGTTTACTTTTCAGTCATCCTTGTTATATTTTAATAATCACTGACAATTGAAAGGAACTTAGATATGGATCAGCTTACCCCTCATGAAACAGACACCCTCGATCTCTCCCCTTACTTTCTCACCACTGCGGCGGCATTCTTGCTCCTCAAGCTTTTCGGGGTAGTCAATTGGAGTTGGTGGATCGTCTTGGCTCCTTTTTATGCTCCTTTCGTCATCGTTCTCCTCACGGCAGGCATACTTTACCTTACCACTTGGATGATATACGGCCGCCCAATGGTCAGCTTCTCCTTCACTTGGAAGTGAGTTTACTTTTCAGACATCCTTGTTATAATTAAATACAACAAGAAAGGATTTCTATCATGGCTCTCACTCTCACCATTCTTTTCTACGGCAACCTCATTCTCGGAGGTCTGTTCCTCATCGGCTGTTTCATCTACGGATTCATGGAAGAAGTTTAAGATAAGGAGATAAAAAATGAAAAAGTTCATCATCTCGGCTCATACTTTCCCCACCACCGGCGGCACAACTTGGTTCGTCCGAACCATCCCGGCTAAGACCAAAGAGCTTGCCATCAAGGCCTTCTTCGCTCACTTTGGCAAACTGAATGCCATCGATCGGATCGTCGAAGCCAAAGAAAACGGTGATCCGAGGAACGACTGATCTTGGTTTACTTTTCGGTCATCTCTGTTATATTTTAATATAACCACCAACCAAAAAGAAAGGAATTTCCACCATGACCAAGAAGACCGCAATCATGAATTTCGTCGAAGAAAACGGTGGGACCGTTCGCCGTAAGGACCTGGTCCGCTTCATCTGCGAACTCAACGGAAATGTTTATGATCCCATCCTTCACCGCGGATATTACTCCGCCGCTCTCTGCCCCACTTCCATTTGGAGAGACGGTCATCTTCTCAAACCCTCCAAGAACGAACCCAGGTATTTGATCCGTTCCGGGCGTGGTCTCTACACCGTCTGCCGTTAATCACACAGTTAACTGGGAACTCAAAAGAGTTCCCAGTTCTTTCACTTTTACAAAGAAAGGGATCTCTTTATTATGCTTTACAAAGTGTTTCTTGAATTTGATCATACCAAGACCTGGCTTCCTTACTCCAAAGAGGCTTTTGTGGAATTTGATCCTTCTTTACCCATAAGTGTTCCAACTCAGTTTTGGCGGTGGGTTTGGAAGCAGCATGGCAGCGATGTGGTCTCCGGAATGTGTTGGCCGGCCAAAGAAGAAGACAAACTTTCCGTAGGATAATTCGGTTTACTTTCTCGGACTTTTGGTTATACTATAATATCAACCACAACCAATCAAACCGAAAGGAAACTAAATATGATGTACTGTGTCGTCAAGAGCTGTCCCGGCGGGGATGTTTTTTACGGTCCCTATTCCTCTGTGGAGGATGCCGAAGCCTTCATCAAGGATGATGCCAAGGCGGAAAAGGCTTCCCTGATGGAGTATACTGTCAACGAGGAGACCGAGACCCACTTCCCCTTCTATCGGCTCACCCTGAAGCTCACCCAGCTCTGGGACGGAAAGCCCTTCTCCTGGAATTGGAATGTCCGTTTTCTCCTCCCTTCGGAGAAGTGATTCTGCCAGAAAGGACTACAGAATGCATACCTACCGCTTTATCTTCACCCTAGATGATGCTCCTTCTACCTACCATAGCGACATCCTTGCTTTCGACCGCAAAGAGGCTGGAAAGATGTGGAAGGAAGTCAAAGCCATGATACCTTTCAGCCGCCGCAGAGTCCACATCGTCAAAGTCATTCCTCTGTCTTGATATCTCTAAACTTGGTTTACTTTTTGATGGTTGAGGTTATATTATAATACAACCACTAATGAAAGGAACCTCAAAATGAAGAAGACCAAAGAGCACATCATGATCGACCTGGAAGTTCGTCACAGTTGGGGAAGCTGCCGTCCCTACACTCGGATTCACAAATCAAAGAAAGCCTACAACCGCAAGGACCATTCTTGGCGGAACATGGAGGACTGAAAAATGGTAAAAATTGTTATCAATACCGAAGGAGCTGCTTTCGCCGATGCCGCAGGCAATTACACGAACTTCTCTGTCAATTTGGAAGTAGCTGACATCCTCCGCAAGTTGGCGGATCGCTTGACTCTCGTCCCGGATGCCATGACAGGAAGAGAGGTTCCCATCATGGATGGAAACGGAAACAAGATCGGGACTTTCATCTCCACCAAAGAAGAATAGTTTACTTCTAAACAACTTCTGTTATAATAAAATAAATCGGAATTCACTGAGTAGGTGGGATGGCCACTGGAAGGTGATTAAGAGAAAGTATCGCTCGTCTCATTAAAAGAGAGACCGTGACGTCCGCCATAAAGAGTGGAATGATTCGACCAAGAGCCTCTACAGATTCTCTCCGATCTTTTTATCGGCAAAAGAGAGACCCGGGTCTCTTGAGCAGCGATTAGTGTAACGAAGAGAGCACACCAGTTCGGAAGCTGGAGGCGGAGGCGCAAACCCTTCATCGCATTTACGCTCTTGCCGATTTTTTTGTTTACTTTTCAGTCATTCTTGTTATATTATAATACAACAAATAAAAGGATATCAAAATGAATCAGAAGCTCGCCGAAAGAATCCAATCCGAATTGCTGGAAAAAGAAAATCTTTTCAAATCCATTGACTCGCCATCCGATCTCGTTCCTCTCCCTGTCCGCAAAGTTCTTTTCGACCAAGCTTGGTCAGACGGCCATGCTTACGGAGATCATGAAGTCACGGCTCTCTACGACAAGTACTTGGAGCTGCAGGAACATATCCAAGCATGGTATGCGGACTACGAGGACACTTGCAAAAAACTTCAAGCCGCTTCGGATCTGTGGAAGTAAGTTTACTTTTCGGACAAGTCTGTTATATTATAATATACCCAACGGAAAGGAATCTAAAATGGCTAAGATCAAACGAATTTGCGGAAACTGCTGCTACATGGACACGAACAACCACTGCTTCGCAGAAGGTACCGAAGGTTCTTCCGGCCCTTATCAGTGTGCTTGCGGTCTGTTTGATCCCTGGGACAATCCGAAGTACAGGGAGCAGCCCAAGGAAAAGTAATCAGCTCTTTAGGACCGATCTAACCAATCGGTCCTTTTTCTTGGTTTACTTTTCAGATAAATCCGTTATATTATAATATCAACAACAACCGAAAGGAATCTAAAAATGCTTCTCGCCAACAAAGCTTACATTCTCTTCAAAGCCACCTTCTCCGCCGATCCTTCGGTCACTCTGGAAGATCGGGAATATCTTCCGCTCATCCGCCGTGCCAAACGGTACATTCTCGACCATTTGGCCAAGGAAAAGTCCTCTTTCACCATCACCGCTTCGGTTTGTTTCACTCCTCCCACCCCGTCTCAGCCTCTGACCAAGATGTCCACCTTCGTCTATTACCCCGAGGGCAACCCCGCGGCGGTCAGTCTCCGCCAGCGTTTCTTCCTCGTCCCCGAACTTTAAGGTTTACTTTTCGGACAATCCTGTTATATTTTAATACAACTAACGGAAAGGATTACTTCAATGCTTCACAAATTCGTCCTCACCTTCCACGTCAACACGGAATTCGGCAAGCGTCGTGACCATGCTATCGTCCTCGCTCTCAATCCTCAGGATGCCATCGAAAAGTTCAAAGAAAGGGTCCCCGGCATGGGGTACCTCTGGGGAAGCCATCACGTGGAGTCTTACTCCGCCTTCCTCGTCCTTCCCATTGAAAAGACCAGATTTGCCAAATGGGCCTGAGGAATCGGTTTACTTCCCAGACAATCCTGTTATATTGTAATATCCACAACAACCACCCCAACCGAAAGGAAACACACCATGATCACCGCAAAATTCTATGTCATCACCAGGTTCTCCGTCATCAGAGACACCGTCTACAAGGTCAGCAGCGAACAGACCCCTTACTCCGACTTCGGTGAGGCCTACGAAGCCATGCGGCAGGAGGCAATGGAGTGGTTCAAAGCATTCTCCAATCCCACCGCTTGTTTGGAGAGTACGACCAACGGAATCATCTTCAAGTACCGGCTCCAGGGTATGAATCCCCGGGAGTGGGTGACCCACTCCGAGCAGTGGGTCCTTTCAGAGGTCGAAGCCCGCCTCTTTTGAAAGAGACCAACCGAGGAGATCGGCTCCCCAACCGATCTCCTTGTTTACTTTTCGAACATCTCTGTTATATTATAATACAACCAACCGCCTAAACGAAAGGAGACTCTATGGCTACCAACTATACCCGTCTCGAACGTTACATGATCGAAGCTTGTTTGAACGATGAACTTGATGTGATGTACGGCAACTTCACCGTAAACCAAGTGGAACGGATCACCGTGGATGCCTCTGACATCATCAAGAAGTGCACCCCGGAACTGTACGAGCGGTACTTCAAGGATTACTGCGAACGGAACTCCATCCTCATCAAAAGAGAATCCAATCAGACCATTTATCTGGAAGTCAACCCAGATTGAGTTTTACTTTTTGAATTCAGGTGTTATATTATAACATCCACCAACCAAAAGGAAAAAGTGAAAATGAGTGAAAAGATTCTTACCGTGAACCTGGATTCTTGTTGGTCCAACTCTGCTCGTGTGAAAATGTTTGTCGACCAGCTGAAGGACAAAAATGTCGAAGGGTCCTTCCACGATGGCGGAGATGACGGTTCCTCCTGGACTTTGAAAGGCACCAAAGAGAATCTGGTGAAAGCCATCAATGCCCATTGGCTTCTTAACGGTTTTTTATCCTCCAGAAGATGTGATGGACCAAGAGACGATGAGTCTCCTCGGTTTTGAGGTTTCCAAAGAAGGCAAAATTGATCTGATGTAAGGAGTATCTTTCAATGCACTTCATCATCATCTTTGCCGTTATCCTCGCTGCCGCTGCTATCATCTCCGTTGGAGTTAAAATGTATCAAGTCGAGAAGGCTTTTCGGCAGCAAACCAAAGAGAGCTCAATTCTCCATTATTGAAGTTCTAAATCTAGACTTCGGCTTCACTTCAACCAAAGTGAAGCCGTTTCAGCTAACTTAAAGTTGAAACATCAAAGCTTAAGACACTAACTTTGTAGTTGTGATTGAAGTTTTCAACTTCTCTTTGAAATAGATTACTCCAAATTAAGTTCAGTGAAGCTTAAGTTCTGTCATCTATTTTAGAATAAATAATTTCATGTTTTGAACTGAAGGAAAACTTATATGAAAGTTGATGACATATTCAAAAAAGTTTATTTGGAAAGCATTATCAAAGAATCTGCTGAAGAAGATGAAAACATGCACGGTGATATGGATGATGTTGATTTCAAGAATGGCAAAGATGAAGGCATAAAAGAGATAGATGCTAAATCAGGGTTTCGTTTTGGAGTTGACAACTTTGGCAGATATTATATGACTGATAAGGATGGTCTTTGGAAGGATATGAAGATTGAACCTAAGACCAAAACTCAACTTGACGTCCAGAAAATTTTTGATCAGAAAGTGAAAGAGCTTACAGAAGAAGATACTTGCTGTGAAGATGTGGATGATAGTAAAATCAACGTTGTGACATCAAGAAGCCTCGATGGTAAAGAATACTTCTTAGGCAGCGATGGGGAGGATAACTTTTACTTTGCTGAATTTAGTCCAGATGGCTGGAAACAAATTTATGGAGTTAAAACCACTTTAGATGCTGAAAGCATGTTTGATAGAATGATTGAAAACTGCCACAAGCCTTGGGGGGGCAGATGACGAAGGTGATGATGAAAGTTATGGAGATGATGACGATGATTATGATCCATATGAAGAATTAGCCAGTCAAGGTATCTTCCCAGGCCGTCATGATGATTGGTGATAAAGTCAAAAATACGGATATAAAAAAGGACCGGGTTCTTCCCGGTCCTTTTTTGTTTAGATTGCGTTGGAAGGGATGACGATGTCACCCCAGACGATGGTAGGAGAGTCGGTCCGGACGGCGGAGAGCAGGGTGGGTTTCCCGAAGGATGCCTTGACGGCATTCCATTTTTTGGTGGCCTCCCGTTTGTTGGGAGCGAGGATGTCCTGCCAGTGGGTGGCCTTGGTGGTAGGGAGGGTGAAGAAGAAGCGGTAGAGTTTCATGAGGAGGTTCCTTTCGGTTGGTGGTTGATATTAAAATATAACGGGGAATCCAAGAAAGTAAACCAAGTTGTCTGAACTTTCAGGTTTACTATGAACACTTTTGGCCGCCCCTCGGGGTCGGCAGGGATTAAAAGGTCCTCCTTTGTTCCACTGGTTGATATTTTAATATAACAGATAGATCAAAAAAGTAAACTGAAAAAAAAGGGACCGCCGCGGCGGTCCCTTTTGGAGAGCGGAGAGTTGGGCCTTAAAAGGAGATGAGACCCTCTTCGGCGAGATTGCGGCCGTCGACCCTCACCAGGAGATAAATCTCCCTGGGGCCCACAAAAAAGTGAGACCGCCAAATTTCCGTGGGATTGGAGTTTTTGAGAGAGTTACGGAGACTGAAGAGGGCTCTCCCGGCCTCGCGGAATCCCTTGATGGGCTCGCTCACCCATTTGAACTCCCTGTCCCAAAAGCCGCCGTTTTCGGGGAGAGTGATGTGGGAGATCCGATAGGTGTGAGTGTGAGTGTGTCTCATGTGAGTGACTCCTTTGTGTTGGTGATTGGTGGGAACCGATATTATATTATAACAGGGAGATCCGAAAAATAAACCAAGATCCCATACAAATTTTAGCGGCGATGATCGGTTTACGAACCCCGTATGTCTGTTATATTTCAATATCAACCACCCCAACCGAAAGGACTGCCACATGGAATTCCGCATTCTCTACTCCACCCCGCTCCTCGCCGCCGCCAATCAGCGCATCGAGGCCTACGTGAAGGCCGGCACCGAAGAGGCCGCGATGGCCGAACTTCGGTCTTGGTTCACCCCCGCTGAATGGTCCGAAGTGAAAATTCACAGGGTCAGGGTGGCCTAACCCAACTTGGAAAAGACCAGGGGCTGCCCGCTTCGGCTCCTGGTCCACCTCTCAGACAATCTTATCGAAAGGAACCTCAACATGAAACGCATTCTCTTTGTCCTCCTGCTCATCGCTGCCGCTGTCTTCATCCAGACCGCTCCTCACTGCCTCACTTGGTTCGAAGCCATCCGTACTTGGGGTCTCGGTCTCTTGGCCGTGGTCTGCGGCTTCCTCGGAACGATCGGTGCCTAAGAAACTCAGTTTACTTTTCCAACTTCTCAGTTATATTTCAATATCAACCACCACCAACGAAAGGAACACCAAAATGAAGAAGCTCAACATCACCGTTCTCACCACTCTCTCCGTCGACGTCCGCCCCGCCGTCCAGGCCACCGTCAAGTCCGAAGCCGCCATGTGGAACTACCTTCGTCAGGTCCGGGACAACATCACGGACGAGGACCTCAAGGTCGGCATCCAGGCCATCGTCACCACCGAGGACGGGGCGGAATTCAAGAACATCATCTTCCGCCGCAACTCCAAGGGCAAGATCGAAATGCCGAACTCGGTCAAGGCCACTTGCCGCCGCCAGGTCGAAAAGGCCCGTAAGGCCGCCAAGGAAGCTGCCGAAAAGGCCGCCGCCAAGAAGGCCCGGAAGGCCGAGGCCAACCGTCGGTACCGCGAACGGAAGAAGGCTGCTGCCGCTGCCGCGACCGCCGCGGCGGTCGCTGCTGAAGAGGCTGTTCCGACCGAAGCCTAATACCTCCCCGCCTCCCAGAGGACCGACTCACCGTCGGTCCTCTTTTTGACATAATAGTGAACTTGCACTCTATGGGAGAAACTTAGAAACTTCTCTTGCATCTTCATTGTAAGCTACTTAGATTACATGGGAGAAACTTAGAATTTTTTCTTATGAATCTCAGTTTACTTCTTAGTCCTATCTGTTATATTTCAATATCAACAACAACCACCAACGAAAGGAACCCCATCATGGCTTACTCCATCCTCGAGACTCGGAACACCACCACCACCGTCATCGGCCCTTTCAAAACCCCCGAAATGGCCGTGAAATTCATCAAGAAGTTGGCGGACGATATCAAGGCGGAACACCACCACGATCCCCGCTCCTATGTTCCTGAAGCCATCATCTCCGAGCTCGAATACTGCGACTACGGCCCGGAACAGTATCGCCTCGACATGAGTGTTGTGGATCGGTTCATGCATGTGAATTCCACCTTCCGCTGGGAAGTGAAATACCTCCTGAATCCGAAGAAAATCTAAATCTCGGTTTACTTTCTCGGTCCTTTGGTTATATTTTAATATCACCAACAGAAAGGTCAACACAATGCACACTTATCACATCGTCTTCAGCCTCAACAACGATCCCACTCACTATTGGTATGACATCCCCGCCGCCGACCAGAAGGATGCCATCAGGGCCTGGAACGAGATCCGTCGTGTCATTCCGGGTAAGACCACTCGGCTTTATGTGGCTCGCCATAACCCCAAGGATCTTCATTGGAATGACGGTCTGACCGAATATCAGATCTAAGCTCCTTCCGACGGCGGGAATCCCAGTTTACTTTCTGGGATTCCCTGTTATACTATAATACAAATACAATCAATCCAACCGAAAGGACCGCACCCATGAAGCTCTTCATCCACTCTGTCGCTTCCTACTCCCCTCGCTGCAATCAGGTCATCCTCTCCTTCGCGGACGACGTACCGGCCCTTCCCAAGGAGGTTTACTCCTTCTCTCTCTTCATGCCCAAATCGGTCCAGCTGACCGCAGGTCAAGTCAACGAAGTTCCCTCCTGGATCGCCAAGAACATCTGGCATTCCCAGTCCACTGCCTACATCCTCAAGGACCTCTTCAAGCAGGGAAAGGCCACGGTCCATAAGAGAGCCGAGAAGATCGAGATCGTCATCGCGATCGAGGAAGCCTTCAAGGCGGCGGAAGCCCTGAATGTGGAGGAGCCCATCGTCGAGAGCGGCGAATTCATCGGAAAGCCCGGTGACACCATCATCACCACCTTCAAGGTGGACAAGCTTCTCAAGAGCTGGGAGAACTACTACGAAGGAGTCTGGCGGCACAACGGACATGGGTGGGAGCATCCGACCGCTGCGGTCTGTCTGTGGCAGCTCTCTGACGAGGAAGGCCATACCTTCATCCTCCGCTGCACCAACGACGGCATCAACTCCGACATCGCTGAGGCGAAGTCCGCCGGAAAGTCCTTCCAGATGGAGGCGAAGATCGTCGGCCATCAGACCTTCCGTGGTCTCAAACAGACCAACATCAAGGTGAAGAAGCAGAAGATCGTGATGATCGGCAGCGACGGCCAGCCTACCCTGGAGGAACCGAAGGTGGAAGCACCGGTGGAAGAGCAGGAATACACCGATGAAGTCCCGTTCTGAGGTTTACTTTCTGGGATTCTCGGTTATATTTCAATATCAACAACAACCACCAACGAAAGGACCACCCACCATGATCACCCTCGTCACCACCGCTCTCCCCGCTCCCTTCACCACCGAGACCGATCTCCAGGTCAAATCCATCTCCGCCGCCTGGAATGCCATCCGGGCGCTCCGGGACGGAGCCGACCCTGCCGTTCTCAACGGAGTCACCCTCAAGGTTCTCTTGGACGAGCCCTCCGACCGCATCCCCGCCACCATCCGCTTCACCCTGAACTCCAAGGGAAAAATCGAATTCAAGGATGCCGCCAAGGTGTCCGCTCCCAAGGCTCCCAAGAAGGCCCAGAAGGCCGCCGCCACCGTCGTCGAGGAGGACGAAGACGACAGCTGGGACGACGAGCGGGGTCTCCGTCAGATGGAGGAAATGGCCGCCTACATCCACTCCGGGGCGGGCTTGGACAACTACTTCGCCGACCGAGATGCGGGGTTCGTGGAATAAGTTTCCACACACCGAGGGGAGTCCGCGGCCTCCCCTTTTTCTTCACATTAGAATGCATCCTCTGGATAGCTTCCTTTCCTGTCATATATTCCTTCGCCCTGTAGATCGGACAGCATCCTGGCTTTCTAGCAGCAGAGGTCATTTCCCAGTTTACGAACCTCTCATGCCTGTTATATTATAATACAATCAAACGAAAGGAACCCACAATGCACACCTACCTCATCCCCTACGTCGCCAAGAATGCCCGCACCAACAAGAAGGTGGAAGCCGTCTTTCGGATCCAGACCGTCAGCAAGGAAGCAGCGATGGATGCCTTCTCCGACTTCTACTTCCAGCACCCCACCCTCGTCCAGGGAATGATCAAGCAGATCATCGAGGCCTGAAGGAGAGGAAAAGATGCCAACTTTCTTGATCATAGTCGTCTCCGTCTTCTTTCTCATCCTGTTCGCAAGCTTAAGAAGATGCTTTACCACATATAAGAACGTTTATGAAGATAAGACGAAGAGTGCTGTCCAACAACGGGCATCTTATCACGGACCTCACCCCAAAGAAAAACCCTATTTGAGTGGAGACATTGTGGAGTTCAAGCTGACCGTAAGGTCTGATCTTCAGATGAAAAGAATGACCGAGCTTGAAAAGAAGTTCTATTCTTTCTAAGACGATCGGATCGAAAGATAACTTCAAAGGAGAGAGAAGATGAAGCAGAAAGCAATTACCGGCCTCTCTACAGGCATAGTAGAACAGACCAATCCCAAAGCACTGTATGAGCTGATGGATCGGTGCACCACCGAAGCGAAGCACGTCCTCGCCCTTGCAGAAGGCTACAAAAGGACAATCCGTGCAGGAGAAGATACCTATTCCTGGGATGGGAGCCTGCACTTCTGGAAGATCGAAAGAGACAACGGGTTCTCGAACTACATACCTCTCGGGGTGGCAGAAGAGTCCCTTTCTCACCACCTCTTCAAAGGCGAAGACTGGTCCTGGAACCTCTGCTGAGATCGGTTTACTTTCTTAGACTCTCTGTTATATTATAATATAACCAAACAAGAAAGGAACTCTTACAATGGCCACTCAATACCGTGTCTTCCGCAATGTCGCCGTCCGTGCCAAGGACACCAAGGAACTTCTCCGCACCGAAACCGCTCTCTACGGTCTCTACGAGGACTGGGAGGAAGCCAGGAAGTTGGTCAAGGTCATCTCCAGGTCAAGGGAGCAAGTCCTCAAGGGTCAAGGTCTGGAAGTCAGGGTCCAATATCTCTTCCTCTTCGGCAGGGTCACTCTTCACTTCAACACTCTCTGGACCGAAGTCACCGTGACCTTCCAAGCCGTGAAGGAAGATCAGTTGGAAGATGCCATCAACAAGGCCAACGGGATCTGCTCCGAAAAGGAAGCCTAAAACTCAGTTTACAAGCTCAAGTTCTCTGTTATAATATAATATCAACAACAACCACCAACGAAAGGAACACCAAAATGAAGAAGCTCACCATCAAGTTCGAAAACATCAGCCGTCCGTATTCGCCGATGACGATCTCCACCGTCAAGTCGGAAGCCGCCATGTGGAATCTCCTCCGCGAGGTCCGAGACAGCCTCACCGATGCCGACCTCGCCAACGCTCCGAAGGCTTTGGTTACCGACGAGGAAGGCAACCTCTTCAAGGACATCACCTTCAAGCGGAATGCCAAGGGCAAGATCGAGATGCCCAATGCCGTGAAGGCCACTTGCCGCAGGGCGGTGGAGAAAGCCCGTAAGGCCGCCAAGGAAGCCGCGGAGAAAGCCTCCGCCAAGAAGGCTCGGAAGGCCGAGGCCAACCGTCGGTACCGCGAACGGAAGAAGGCCGCCGCCGCTGCCGCCGCGGCCTGCAAGGAAGCAGCGGTCGAGGAAGCCACCCAGCAGAACTAACCTCCCCACAACCGAGAACCGATGATCCCCGTCGGTTCTCGGTTTACTTTCAGCCATTCCCTGTTATATTGTAATATCCACCACCAATCAAACTGAAAGGACCGCCTACCATGATGAAGAAGACTGCCATCCTCAATTTCGTCGAATCCATGCCCAACCGCACCGCCACCCGTCGTGACATCGTGTCCTTCGTGCTCGGCATGAAAGGCATCACTTACGACCCGATCCGTCACCGCGGCTATTACAGTTGTGCCTTCTGTCCCACGGGTGATCCTCAGCACATCGGTCACCTCATTCGTCCTTCCAAGAAGGATCCTCGCTACCTCAAGCGGATCGGACACGGCATCTACACCGTGGCAGAGTAACCTTTACCTCCACAGCCTCCAGGACCGATTTTTCACAGATCGGTCCTTTTCTTGGTTTACTTTCTCGGACTTTCGGTTATATTTCAATACAACCAAAGGAAAGGAACCTCAAAATGGCTAAGAAGCTCTCCATCAACCTCGACCAGATCGCCCTCGAAGCTCGCCGCTCCTGGGGCAGCTGCAAGCCCTGTACTCGGATCCACCGCTCCAAGAAGGACTACAACCGCAAGGACCGCTCTTGGCGGAATGACATCGACTGACCCAGAGTCAAGTTTGGCAAGCAAGACTTGGTTTACTTTCTGAGACTTTCTGTTATATTTTAATACAACCAAACGAAAGGACCACCCACCATGCTGAACTACCGCATCGCCTACCGCCTCACCACCGACCCCGTTCTCATCTCCGACCGCTTCATGGAGGTCACCGCTCCTTCCGCTTCCGAGGCCATGGCCGCGGCCGCCGATCCTTCCCGTCTGCTCCTGGACTGCTGGGTCATCCGTCCCTCCGCCGACTGAGCGGAGGTTTTTCGGTTTACGAATCCTCAGTTTCTGTTATACTATAATATAAGCTGCCGACGTAATCGCTAGTGTAGCTCAGCGGCAGAGCTGCCGAAAAGGCTAAACCCAGTTGGGTGAAGGTCGGAGGTTCGAGTCCTCTCACTAGCTGGTCGGCGCCATTTACCACCCAATCGAAAGGGAACTCCTCATGAAGATGAAGTTTGCTGTTTGTTTCAAGCCCATGACGAAGCCTGTTGAGGTCCTTGGTCGCTTCGATTCCCTGGAGGCAGCGGAACGACTTCTCCACTGGGAACAGACCAGTGCCCTCCTTGACCGTTCTTGGTATCGGTTCTACCACTTATACATCCAAGCTCTGTGAGTTTACTTCTCAGACATCCCTGTTATAATATAATATCAACCACCACCCCAACCGAAAGGACCAAACACAATGAAGTTCGCCGTCTGTTTCAAGCCCGTCATGCCCATGGACCCCATCGAGGTTCTCGGGCGCTTCGCCACCCGCAAGGAGGCAGAGGAATGCCTCAGCCAGGCGAAAGCCGCCGCCTGGGGCCACTGGTACAGGTACAACAGCCTGTACATCTACGAGTACGCCGCTCGGTAAGCTTGAAGGCGGCCTTTGGAGGACCGCCTTTTTTATGCCTAGAAACTTGGTTTACTTCTTAGACAATCCTGTTATATTTCAATATCAACAACAACCACCCAACCGAAAGGACTCTCGCCATGATCTTCAAAGTCACTTACACGGTCGCCACTCCCAAAGCCACCCTCACCAAGACCATGCCGATCTCCGCGGACAGCTCCGACGAAGCAGGGCAGACCGTCCGCACCCTTATGGAAGCCACCTATTGGAAGTGCCTCCACACCCAGGCCAAGGTCACCATCCTCTCCACGGTCCACTCTCATCTGATGGCTTTGGCCTAAATCTCGGTTTACTTTCTGGGATTCTCGGTTATATTCCAATATCAACACCAACCACTCCAACCGAAAGGACCACCCACCATGCTCTACCGTGTCACCCTCTGCATCGCCACCGCTTCCACCAACCGCGTCGAAGACCTCCCAATCTCGGCGGTCTCCCGGGAAGAGGCGGCCTCTTCCGCCAAGTCCTTCATGGAGTCCAAGTACTGGAACTCCTACCGCACCGAGGCGAAGGTGGAGGTCATCGCCATCGAACCTTCGCACCCCTCGGAATGGAGGTAACCGCCTCCCTTTTCCACCTCAACCTCAACCCAGAAGGACCAGTCACCATGATGTACGACGTCACCATCTCTGTCACCACTCCTCACACCATGACCATCCGCACCGTTTCGATCCCCGCTGCCACCGAGGAGGAAGCCGGTGCAATGGCCTCTCTCTACATGGAGACCGCAATCTGTACTGAGAGCCCCACTCCAGTGGAGACCTCTATCATCTCGGTAGTCCCCAAACCTTCCATGCCTTTCAAGCACTAGAATGCACTGGAAGAAGGGTCGTGATCTTGGTTTACGATCCTTCTTTTCTTGTTATATTGTAAATATCCATCTAATCGAAAGGAACTCCGCTATGATGTACACCGTCACTCTTTCCGTCTCCTCGTCCGCCACCGGCACCTTCAAGTTCGCTGCTCACTCCGATGCCTGGGACGAGGAGGATGCCTGCCGAGATGCCGAAGTGAGGGTGAAGGACTACTTCCAGGAGCTCTATCCCACTTCCTCGGTGGAGGTCAGAGCCATTTCTGTCAGGAGAGGCTACTACTTCCCCGACGGTAAACCTCATCTCTGAGGTTTACGATCTTCCTTCTCTTGTTATATTTCAATACAGCTAATTCTAAACAGAAAGGACTTAAGTCACATGAAGCTCTATGATGTCACTTTCACTTACTCCGTCTTCGGTGCAAAGGAACATACCCGCACTCTTCAGGTCGCTGCCAGATGTGCAGCAGAAGCCCGTGACTGCTCCGACGGTCAGATCGCCGCCTACATCCTCAACCTCACTGGCACCTCTCCGGCCTTCTCGATCAAGTCCGTGGTTCCTTCCCAGGATATGTGAGATTCTTGGTTTACTTTCTGGGATTCTCGGTTATATTTCAATATCAACACCACCACCTCTTAACGAAAGGAGATCCTCGTCATGGCTAACTTCACCAAATTCTTCCGGAACGGCAAAACCTTCTCCGCCTACTGCCGCATGCGGTACGGCCAGTCCAAGGAGATCTGGGCGGACACCACCCTGTGGCAGAAGTCCGGGGTCTATGCGATCGCCTTCGACCAGGAGGCGGCCGATGCCAAGTTCGGCTGCCGTGAAAACGGCCTCAACCCTCTCAAGCCCCGCCATCGGGAGGCCGCCTTCGACGAGGAGAACTACCAAGAGCGGAAGATGGAGGAAATGGCCGCCTACATCCACTCCGGAGCGGGTCTTCAGGCCTACTACGAGGACCAGGAAGCGGGGTACACCTACTGAGGTGGAAGTCCCTGGGAGGTCTAAACGGCCTCCCAGCCTTCGTGCATTCCAGCCCATTCAAAGGAGATCAGAATGATGAGAAAATTCTTCTTCAAAGCACTTCCATATGCGGAAGCCGATCCGACAGAAATTCCACTCAGCCTCATACTGTCCCCACCAATCACGATGCATCTAGAGGCAGAGAACAAGGATGCAGCAGTCATTGCCTTCAAGAAGCTTTACCCTCATTCGTCGATCCTGACCGTCTTACCATGTCCGGCAAAAATCCCAGGAAAGCAGTGAAGATCGGTTTACTTTCTTAGACTCCCTGTTATATTATAATACAACCAAACAAGAAAGGAACCTCGCAATGAACACTTACCGCTTCACCTTCTTCATCGACGACCCCGCCACCACCTACACCCACGACTTCACCGCTCGGACCTTGGAATCCGCCACTTGGAAGTGGAAGCTCTTCTTCATCTACTACACCCTTCACCCCGCCACCCTCGTCAAGGTCAGCCTCCTTCACTGACCTTCACTGACCTTCCCTTTTCTCCCTTGGGAATCCCAGTTTACTTTCTGGGATTCTCTGTTATATTCTAATACAACCAAACGAAAGGACCTCACAATGGACACTCGCCACTCCTACCGTTTCACCTTCATCGATCCCATCACCAACCAGACCTACGAACTCCACACCATCCCGCAGCCGGACCTCCTCACCGCCATCAAGTTCCTCTACGGCCGGAACAAGGACCTCAACCAACTCCACCTCGTAGAGGTCAAGGAGATGGAGGACTAACCTCCAACCTCCGGGAACCGTGGTTTACGAATCACGGTTCCCTGTTATATTATAATATCAAACTCTCACTACTTCAACTGAAAGGACCCTCACCATGCGTTACTACCGCTTCGTCTTCTCCCGCCCCAATTCGCCCGACATCTACTGGGAGGACATCCTCGCCCAGAACCAGAAGGCCGCCCGTGCGAAATGGACCCTCATCAAGGCCACCTACGGCTTCAAGGTCCGCCTCCTCTATGTCATCAGACCTGCGGCAAACACCACTCAGCTCCGCAATCTGGCCAATCTCTTCTACAACGCCTGAGGTGGGATATGAAAGAAGAGACCTGCTATACATTCTTTTTCTTTCTTCTTATCATCCTGTTTCTTGCAGGGTGCGGCCTCTTTACTTATTTCGGAATAGAAATGGGTTTCTGGAATTTATTCCGGTTTTTCTGCATCATTATGCTTGCATGTCTTTTCACCAGTGCCATCCTTTTCTTTCTGATTCATGTGATGTGCGGTTTTATTTCTCTTTCCAATAAGAACTGAAAAAGAAAGGAAAATATGAATGTCTAAGTTCAAAGCGAAGTTCATACACTCAATTCAAATTCTAAAGGAGCAAGTTGGATATGGAAAAGAAAAATGATCCAGAACAGTTCATCTTTGAAGAACAGATGGAACAGATCAAAAAGTCCCTTGCGGAATGCAAAGATGTCTCAGGGATAGACAAAGTGGAAGTGAAGTTCCTAAAAGACCTGATAGCATTAGGAGAAAGGTTGAAGGAACTAGAAAAAAACAAGAAATAGGGGAATGAAAAATGAAAGTCGTTTATTGTCCTCATTGCAATCAGAAGTATCAGGTAGGAGAAGACTATTACGGCAAAACTATTGAATGTCAATCTTGCCATAAGTGGTTTGAGATCCACTTCAATCCCTACACTCCTTCTCAGTCTTCTAACCCTGTTCAAGTAGAGCAGAAGAAGGAAGAATCTATAGAACAGAAACAAGCGAAGGCAGGAAGAGATCATTGCCTTCTTACGAGAATTTGGAAATGGGTAGGCTACTTTTCAGCGGCCATTGCATTGTTCTGCCTTCTTCTAATCATCTTCAAAATAAGTTCAGAAACTTACAAACAGTCCTTGATAAAATATCAGAAAGAACTTGAAGGAGAACTTTATCTAGTAAAAATTAGAGCTCCTATTGAACCGAGAAGGGATTGGGATCACTATAATGATTATGTGAAGAAGAAGGCAGAATATGACAAAAAAATGAGAGAGACAATTGATAAGATCTCAGAACTGACTGGAAAGATTGTTGACACTAAAATGAAGATTAAGAATGTTCCTGATCTCTCTATTCCTTCCTGGGTCTTGTTTACTTTCTTATTCAACTTCTTCTTCGCTTCAGTAATCTCATTCACCATCAGAGAATGGACTTTACTACTTCAAACTTGTGCAGAAGGATTAAAAAGAAAGGAGTAATTCGATTATGTCTACTACACTTACAAAAATTCCTTGGTGGAGATGGTTTGTCGCTTTCTTCTGGGCTCTTTCCATAATTGCATCTGTGGTCTTTATTGTATCACTTCTTCGATCAAAAGATACCTTTCAAGATGCCTTGTGGATCTACATATCCGCAGGGGTGATTGCGGACTCCTTCATCAATGTCTACCTGTTTGACCAGAGCAGATGGTAAAGCGACTTGCATAGGGTACGGAGGTCATCCTTCAATCGAGCAGAATCACTTCTACATGCATGAAACATTCACTTGAGTCTAGATGAAAATGAACTATTCACCTGGATCAAAATTCGGCGCAAGTAGTTTTACTCTCTGAATACAACAAAGGCTAGAAAACATCCTCTAGCCTTTTCAATATATTAGAATATCTGTTCTATATGCTGTTCTTGAGCCTCTATAGTGTCAGTTGGCTGAGAAAGTTCACGAGAACCATCTCTAACCCAGTCTGGATGTTTTTCTTCCCAGATCTTGATAGCTTCTTCCAAACTATCTGCTCTAACCTCTGTAGCGGATTGGATAGAGGTAGAATTCACGTAATGGTGAGACAAGATCCTAAAATACTTATTCCCTTTCTTTTTCTCCTTCAGGTTGTTCCAAGGCTCCTTCCCTGGTAGATAATAGATCTTTACATCTGATTCAATGACAGTGAAAGCTCTCCTTTCCAGCTTATTGAGGAACAGAACTATTTGATCTCCTCCTTCTGCATGTCCAATCTTACTGGAAATGTCCTCTATCACCTCTATCTTCTGATCCATGTCTTGTATCTTTTCTACTTCCTCTGGCAATTTGAATTGGAACAGGCAGACATAAGCTCCTTGTTCACGACGGAATATGCAAGGATATTTGTATTCCTCTGATGGATATTTCTTTAGATCTTTCCATTCTACACCTTCTGCAGGATTTCCATCCTTTCCAATCACAGGAGGATCATCATCTCCTTCAGTCATTTCTAGAATTATTCTAGAATAAACTTCATTGAACTTATCTAAACTCTTCATGTTATTTCTTTTCCTTACAATGTTTGATTATTATTAGAACGGTTCATCTGTCCACTTCTCTGCTTCTTTAACATCCTCTGGTGTCCTTTCCTCCCAGGGTATCTCATTCTTCAGATAGAAGTTCTCCACAGGTGTTTCAATCATTGTGAAAGTCCTTGGTGCTTTATGATTACTAAACATAACAACATAATCATCAGCATTTCTAGTTACATGCTTCACTATATCTTCAGCCATGTGGAGGCGATCCTCTGGTACTTCTATATTTCTAACAGCGTAGGGTACTTCAAATTGTACGTATCCTTCCATAGTCCCTTGCTCAACCTCCTTCATCAGGCTAGCATATTTGTATTCCTCTGAAGGATACTTACGGAAGTCTGACCATTCTATATCTTCTGCTTCCATACCCTGTCCATCTACTATCTTATAGAACATGTCCATATTAGAAAGGATATCTTCGCAGGCTAGTTTAAATCTATCTAACATTTCTATATCTCTTCTAGTTATAATTACTATTATTTATTCTAAATTCCGGTGGAATCTAGAAAAGATGGAGAAAAGAAGAAGCAATCATGAGCTTTAGAAAATCTCATGCAAATTTTTCGTGAATGGAATTTTCAATGCTAGATTTTTCGCATGCAATTTTTCTCACGCAAGTTTTCAACTCTTGAAAAGTGCGAAAGTGCGAAAAACCCAAACTATGAAAACATATGGTCTAGAAAAATAGGGCTATCCTGAAAACCGAAAATGCTAGCGAACTTAAACTTTCATTTGAATTCTTATGGAAATTTTTGACAATAAATAATAAATCTTGAAAATTTTTTCTAGAATATTTTTCATTGAAAATCAAATAGTGAATTTTGAAAATTTTTCTAGAATATTTTTTATTTGATTTTTTCAGTGAATTTTGAAAAATTTTTTCTAGAATTTTTTTATTCAATTTTTTCCAATAAATTCAAAAATTTTTTTGATATGTGAATTTTGAAAAATTTTTTCCAGAATATTTTTTCTTCAATAATTTCTAGAAAC